>JAABUN010001619.1_pt1 | contig 47781 bp, 52 predicted proteins | sample 5559311 | NCBI WGS metagenome assembly JAABUN01 (sample SAMN10711877, study PRJNA513370) | rock metagenome | isolation source: Antarctica rocks | place: Antarctica: Victoria Land, Siegfried Peak sud
GACACCCAGACCTACCCGGCCGGCATCAAGATCCCCGACGCCACGATGCAAGCCATGCACGACACCGGCGCACTCCACCGCCACGACTGGCACCCAGAATGGAACTACACCCTCAAACCGCCCAGAACTGAGCGTGTTGATCATCGGCAAGCCCTAAGTGACCGGCGATTGAACTAGGCTAGGTCCTCGGCCGGAATCCAGTCGAAGTATGCCGCCGGTCTACTCGTAGCAGCGGGTCAGACGTTCGCTTAGGACCCGGTCGAGCGCCGCCCGTCCCGCCGGACCCCACGCCGGCTTGCCGCCGGGCAGGCCGCGGTCCCCGTTCTGGCCCATCAGCATCAGGAAGAGGCTCTTCAGCGCGGCTAGCCCGCGGCGCGCGGCTAACCGTCGCCTCGTCAGCCTCCGCGTACGCGGCGAAGAAGCGTGCGGCCGCATCCGCCGGCAGGAGCACCCAGGCGGCCGCCAGGTCCGAGGCCGGGTCGCCGACGAACAGTTCGCCGAAGTCGACAACGCCTGCCAGCGTCCCGTCCGCGACGACGACGTTCGCGGGATGCAGGTCGCCGTGTACCCACACCGGCGGACCCTCCCATGCGGGGGCCGCGACGGCGTCGTCCCAGACGGCCCGGACGTCGGCGGCGTCGGAGCCGATCGCGTCAGCGTCAACGGAGTCGAAGAACTGGTCGAAGCCGTCCGTGCAGTCCTTGGGGTGCGCGCCGCGGCCCGTATCAACCGGTGCGTCGGCGGGCGCTGCCACATGCAGCGCCCGGAGGAACGCCGCCAGGGTGTCGGCCGCGTGCTCGCCGTGGGTGATGGACCCGTGGTCCAGCGGCAGGCCCGGCACCCACGTCATGACGGTCCAAATCTTGGGGGAACGCTCCGAGGGCGCACCACTCCGCACCGGGACGGGGATTGGCAGCGGGAGGCGTGGGGCGAGCAGCGGCAGCCACCGGCGCTCCTTGAGCTGGTGATCGGGGTCGGTGTCCATACGCTGGATCCGCACGGCCAGCTCGTCCCCGAGGCGCCACATCTGGTTGCCCCAGCCGCCCTCCACCTCGCGGAGGGGCAGCTCGGCCAGGTCCGGATGCTGGTCTCGTAGCAGGTCGCGGATGAGACCCGCAGTGATCTCGGTCTCGATCTCGGTCATGCGGAGAAACCATACTGAAGGGACGAGACCTCGCCGCGCGTAGAACCTGCCGTAGGCCGACCCCCTTGCGGTCACGGCTGCTGAGGACGAACCGTCCCGATGATCGACGCTCGCGGTACCTCTTACGGGACAAGGCGCGGGCCGAAGGGGGCAGGTCTGACGGGACTTGGTTTTGTGAGTCTGTCAGGCAATGTTGGCCCCCACCGTGACACAGAAATCTGGTTCCACCACCGCCAATCGCGGGACTGAGCCACACGCTGAACAGGACCTAAACCACTACGACCCGCGTTAGAGCTGTTCTTTCTTCCCGTCGGTCTCGGGCCTCACCCTGACAGGTCGGCGCTGGCGTGTCGCTGAGACGTCTTGGCTGGAGCGGAGTTTGGCGCCATGATCTGACGCCGACGCGATCCCAAAGCCCATGAAGATCGGAAAGGCGATGTCGAGGACCAGGTAAGTACTGACCGGTCTGCCGGTCAGAGCAGGGATGGCTACCCGCGCGATCATGGAAATCACCAGCAGGCCGCCGCCTAGGATGAGGCCACGCACAGGGACTGGCCTCGCCTCAAACCACTCAGCGAGCCGCTTTGTTCAGCGCACCTGTGCCACTGGGGAAGTGTAGATCGCAGGCCGGTCGCCCGTTGGGGCTGCCAAAGATTGCGGCCCCGGTGCCCGGCTCGACTTCTTGGTCTCGTTAGGCGGTGTTCATGTATCGGGTGATCTCAGGGTCAGCGCTCTGGCGGGCGAGGGTGGTCGCGAATCGGTAGGACTGGGTGCTGGTTTCGAGGAGGTGGCCGCCGAAGGTGAGCCGGTCCACGATCGCGGCAGAGGCGGAGATCGGTGGAGGTTTTGGTCCAGCCGGAGAACGACTCGTTGCTCGCGATCGCCACCGAGTTCTTCTCCTCCCGTTCCGTCAGCACCTGCAACTACAGCTCGGCGTCGCGGCGGTCGAGTTCCAGCTAGCCGACGTCCACTGGGACGGGTTTGCGAGCCGGCTGGTTCTGCCAGGCCCAGTGACGGGACCCCGTGGATTGGTCCGGGCTTTGTGAGAGTCGGGAGTTCATTGGTGGGTGCAGGTTTCAGCGTATCTGGCCGGGGTCAGGTAGCCGAGGGATGAGTGGGGTCGGTGCTGGTTGTACTCGGTCTTCCAGTCGGTGATTACGACTCGGGCGTGGGCCAAAGACCAGAACAATTCTATGTTCAAGCATTCGTCGCGGAGCCGGCCGTTGAAGGATTCGATGTAGCCGTTGCGCCATGGCTCGCCGGGTGGGATGAACGCGAGCCCGACGCGTTCACCGGCCCAGTCGGCCATCGTCGTGCAGGCCAGCTCGGGCCCGTTGTCGCAACGGAGGACGGCCGGGTAGCCACGCTGGGTGGCGAGCCGGTCGAGCTCGTCGATCAGCCTGTCGCCGGTGATGGAGCGCTCGACGAGACCGCCGAGGCATTCGCGGGTGTGTTCGTCGACGATGGAGACGATCTTGACCGGTAGGCCGTCGGTGGTGGAGTCGAACTGGAAGTCCACGGCCCACACCGTGTTCGGTGCGTCCGCGGTCACAAGGTCGGGTGCGGTCGAGGAGCCGACCCGTTTGCGTCGGCGGCGTTGCGGCACCCGCAGGCCCTCCTCGCGCCACAGCCGTTGGATCTTCTTGTGGTTCACGAGCCAGCCGTCGCCGCGGGCGTCGTGGTAGGCGCGGCGGTGGCCCCACCTGGGGTGGGCTTTGGCGTAGTCACGTAGCCACTGGCGCAGTGCCGTGTCCGGATCATCCGGGGTGGTCTCGGCTGCCTGGTGGCGTTGCGTGGCTCGGTGCTGGCCTCATCCCCCGGCAGGCGAACCGTTCACTGACCCCAATCGTGTCGATCAGGTGGTGCACGGCTGCCCGCCGGCGTGCCGGGCTCAGAAGTTTCCCTGAGCGATCTCCTTCAGCGCCGCCTTCTCCAGCTCGGCGTCGGCGAGCAGCCGCTTCAAGGTGGAGTTCTCCTTCTCCAGCTCTTTCAACCTCTTGGCGTCGTCGGCTTTGAGCCCGCCGAACTGGTTGCGCCACCGGTAGTAGGTCTGCTCCGACACCTGCAGCTCGCGGCACACGTCAGCGACGTCCTTGCCTTCGCCGAGGAGCCGGTCGGCCTGGGTGAGCTTGCCGACCACCTGCTCAGGGGTATGTCTTTTCCTCGTTGTCATCGTGGGTCAAGCCTTCCTGCCCAACAGCGTGGGCGGCAAGACTGTCACTCAACCCGGACCAACGAAAAGGGGCCACGTCACCAGCTCCGGGTGACTGGTCCCGCTGCGTGACGCGACTCAACGGGGCATGAGCCTCAGCGATCCGGGTTGGAATAGTAGGCGATTTTCCCGTCGAGGACGTCGAGCGCCTGCTGCGTCTTGGCGATTCTTTCCTCCAGCTCAACTCGCCGTCGCTGCAGGAAGCCCACCCGGTCGCCGGGGTCGCCCTCGGAACGGAGCAGCTCGGTGAAACGGCGCAGATCGGCGATGCCGAGCCCGGCGTCGCGCAGGCAGGTGACGATGCCGATCCAGCCGAGATCATCCTCGTCGTAGATCCGCTGACCCCCAGCTGAGCGGCGGACGGGCCCGACCAGCCCCTCGCGTTCGTAGTAGCGAAGCGTGTCGTGGGTCAGACCGGTCCGCTCGACCACCTCACCGGGACCGTAACCGGGCGCAGCCGTAGTCATCGGCTCGCAGCCGCAGGTCCTGGACGCCCGAGCGCGGCCTCGACCGCGGCGAACTGCTGGCCGCTCAACGGGCCGTGCGCCAAAGCCGCGACGGTGCTCTCCACGTGGTCGACGGTCCGGAACCCGGGCAGCGGGACGCTGAGTGGGGACGCGGCCCAGCTCCACGCCAGCGCGCCCTGGACCAAACTGCGTCCGTCGCTGGTCAACACCTCGCGGACGGCCTCCACGGCCGCCAGGAACTCCGGTACAGGCTGACCGCCGGCGAACCACTTCATCCACTCCGGCTGGGTACCGCGGATGTCGTCGGCGGGCAGCGGCTCGCTGTCCGCAGCCCAACGACCGCTGAGCAGACCCATGGCCAGCGGTGAGCGCCCGAGCGCCGCCAGGTCGTGCCGCTCGCAGACCTCGACCACCGGCGTGCGACCGCCCAACACGTTTAGCTCCAGCTGCACGGCAGTGCAGTGCGAACCGGCGGCGAACATCGTCGCGGCTGCTGGGTCATCGGAGCTGATTCCGTACCAGCGCACCAGGCCTTGCTGCACCAGGTCCTCCAGCACCGCGAGCAGGTCCTCGGTCTCCGCCGGTGTGCCGGGTGGGGTATGCAGCTGGTAGAGGTCGATTGTTTGACGACGCAGCCGGCGCAACGACGCCTGAACGGCCTGCCGGACGTACCGGGGCGAGGAGTCCTGACCGGTCAACTGTCGGCGGTCCTCATCGATGAGGTTGCCGAACTTGGTCGCGATCACGATCTCCGGTCGGTCACCAAAGGCCTGACCCAGCAGCGTCTCGCTGTGCCCGGCCCCGTACGCATCGGCGGTGTCGAAGAGGGTGACGCCCAGGTCCGCCGCCTGGGCCAGTGCTCGGCGCGACTCGGCGTCGTCGATGCCGGTGTAGCCCAACGGCTGTTCACCGGCGGCCATCGCGCCGCCGATAGGCCAGCAACCTAGCCCCACAGCGCTCACCATCAAGTCTGAGCGGCCCAGCCGCCGCGTTGAGAGAGTATCCATGCTTGGAGTCTGGTACCTGGTGCGCGCTCTAGGTCAAGAGGTGAATCCAGCACGACAGGGGTTCGGCGTGCTCAATCAGAGGCGATGTGCCTCAAGCGGCACCCGGTCTATCGAAACGTCGACGTGCCCTAGCGGGAACCTTGAGCGGGACGATGACCAGCGCTTAGTTGGTATGTCGCAAGGGATCCGCTTGCGGCATCGTCCGGTGGAGGCCCGGCCATCGGGGGCCGATTCGCGGCGCTCGACCGAGAGCCGACCACGCGATGAGGTGGCTCGCACCAGCCGTCGGGCTACGGACAGCGCGTCACGGGGAAGACGAGGTGGGTGACGCGGTCGCCTTGGATGCAGGTAGTCGGGTTTCCGAGCAGAACGTCTTGCGCTGAGAGCTCGCCGAAGAAAGGTCGGTTGCCTTCGCCCATGACGACCGGCACTAGGTCGACCGCCACTTCGTCGAGCAGCCCCAGTTTCAGTGCCTGTCCGGCGATGGTGCCACCGCTGACGGTGACGACGAGGTCACCGGCGATCTCTTGCTCGCGCGATGGCCGCTTGCACGCCGTCGATCACGAAGGTGAACGGCGCGTCAGGATGCGCCTCCACCCAGTCCGTTGGGACCTGGTGGGTCACCACGACGACGGGGACGTCCAGGGTGTGTCGACCCTGCCAGCCCTCGGCCACCTCGAACAGCTCGCGGCCGCAGACCAGCGCACCCAATGAGGACACCCAGCCCTTCCAGTGCCCTGCACTCGCCGGGCTCAGGTGGACGGTGAAGTCCCCGGCAGGGGTAGGAAGGGCTACCTCACCGTTCAGCAACCAGTCGAACAACCAGCCGATGGTGTTGTCCTGCTTGGCGACGTACCCGTCCAGGGACATGATCGCCTGCGCCTGCACTCTTCCCATGGTCTTGTCCTTCCTCACGCCTGTTTCGTACGGTAGGTCTGGGCGACGATTCCGCTGGGGAACGGTGTTGTGTCGAGGAGGTCCAGGTGCCGCGACGCCGGCAGCTGATCGAAGAGGGCCTGCCCGCGGCCCAGCACCAAAGGCTGGACGAGCAGGCGGTACTCGTCGATCAGGTCTTCCGCGGCCAGCGCGCCGGCTAAGCGGGCGCCGCCCCATACAATGACATCCGCGCCGGGTTCGGCCTTGATGGCGGCGATCTCCGTGGCGAGGTCGCCGCGCGCGACCCGGGTCTCCGGCCAGGTCGCCTCGGCGTCGTCGAGGGTCGAGGAGAACACGACCTTCGGGATGTCGTTCATCGGTGCGGCGTACGCGTCTGTCGACTCCGGCCAGTACGACGACATCTCCGCGTAGGTGGTTCGGCCCATCAGGTGTGCACCTGCGCTACTGATGCGCTCCAGCTTCCACCGCTTGACCTCGGCGTCCGCGATCGCGACGCCAGGATGCTCGCGATCACTGCCCACGAATCCGTCGAGCGACATCGACATGTATAAGACAACCTCACGCATGACCAGCCTCCTCATGACGCTCATAGGTAGGAAGACCCAGTCGGCGCACGAAACTCATCGCCCCGGCCATGCCAAGGGCTGTCTCAACACCAGCGCTGCTGGTCGAGTTGCGGTCACAGCGGACTTCTTGCTGGCGTCCAGGGAGCAGCGGTCCGGTGCCGCAAGCCGACCGTTCAGCGGGCGCCGGATGTGCATCTCGACGTGGACCTTGACCGGCGAGTTCGATCGGGGGCATGCCGGTGTACATGAATGAACTTCTGGTGGGCTACGCCCGAGTCTCGACCGAACACCAAGATCTCACCGCACAACGCGACGCGCTTCGCGTGCTCGGCGTCGGTGACGACCGCATCTACGTCGACCACGGACTGACCGGCACGAACCGCGACCGGCCAGGGCTTGAGCTAGTGCTGGCGGCATGCCGCGCCGGCGACACCTTCGTGGTGACCAAACTCGACCGGCTAGCCCGGTCACTGCCCGACGCCCGCGACATCTTGGCCGAGCTCACCGCCAAGAGCGTCCGGCTGAGCATGGGCGGGTCAGTCCACGACCCGTCCGACCCGGTCGGGTGGCTGCTATTCAATGTGCTCGCGATGGTCGCCGAGTTCGAGTCCGACCTGATCCGGACGCGCACCCGTGAGGGCATGCAAGTGGCGAAGGCCAAAGGGCACCTGCGCGGCAAGCAGCCGAAGCTGACCGTGAACCAGGCCAAGCACCTCGTCGAACTGTCCGACCTAGGCACGTACAGCACTATCGAATTAGCCGAGCTGTTCGGCGTCGGTCGCTCCACGGTCTACCGCACCCTGCTCCGGGTGCGGCCACTACCCGCCGACCCGACCCGGCCGTTCGCCACCGGACCAGGTTGACCCCTCACGGGCGCGGCCCCGATCTCATCGGCCCCGCCCACCTGAAAGGGTCGTCGCATAGGAACGATGACCGAGACTGTCGTTAGCGTTCGGCTATGAGTGCTGACCGTGAGTCCGACCAGCTTCGAGAGCTAGAGACACAACGTCTCGCTGCTGCCGTCGCGGGCAACGCGGAAGTCCTGGACGCGCTGCACGCCTCCGACTTCGCGCTGTGTACGCCCAGCGGGGACATCTGGAGTCGGCAGCACTACCTCGATGGTTTGGTCGACGGCACTATCAACTACCTCCGCTTCGAGCCAGTCACGCCGATCGAGGTCGTCGTCGACAGGCGCCTCGCCGTGCTGCGCTACCGGTCAGCGATCGATATCAGTCTTGGTGGCGGCAATCCCGGTCATCTCGAGTGTTGGCACCTCGACGTGTACCAGCGCGAGGGCGCGTCTTGGCGTTGCAGGTGGTCTCAGGCGACCGAGACCATCACCGGCTAGACCGCCAATAGCAGTCGCAGCAACGCCCGAAGTCAACCGGTCACTCAAACGGGTGGCGCCGCAGGGGGAAGGCTGGGCGGGAGGGACTTTCTCCGGGTTTGGCATGGTTCACCGATGCTGGCTCGGGGAGTCACTAGAGGTCTTGGGTAGAGTCCGGCCGAGTGGTGGATTAGCGCTGAGCCGCGAGGGCCACGGCTGCTCGCACCCCCCGGGCGTAGTCCTTGGGGTACTCCCAGGCGGCGAAGTGGCCGCCGGCTGAGAACTCCTCCCAGTACCGCACGTCGAAGAACCGTTCGGCGAACTCCCGGGGGGCGTTGACCAGGTCGGCGGGGAAGATGGTGAAGGCCGTCGGGGTATTGATCGTGCCGGTCGGCCGGCCAGTCTTGTCCGCGTAGGGCGTGAAGGAGGTCCCGATCGTCCCGGTCACCCAGTAGGCGGTGATCCAGGTCAGGAGCTCGTCGCGGGTGAACACTGTCTCGACGTCACCGCCGGAGTCGGTCCACGACCGGAGCTTCTCCAAGATCCAGGCCGCCAACCCGGCTGGTGAGTCACCCAGGCCGACCGCCAGGGTCTGCGGTTTGGTCGACTGCTCACGCATGTAGCCACCTTCGGTGGCCTGCCAGTGGTGCCCGCCCCGGACGTACTCCTCCTCGCGCTCGGAGAGGTCGGTCGGGGGGTCGACGAGGGAGCGGTACTGGGACACGTCGGTGAGGTGCAGGGCCGCTACGTCTTGGGGGCGGCTGAGCGCGAGGGCCTCCGCCACGTCACTTCCCACGTCTCCGGCTGAGACGACGTAGCGGGTGTAGCCGAGCTTGGCCATGGCGCGACCTACTGCTCCGGCCATCGCGGCTGTCGGTAGACCGCCCTCAACCACCGGGGCAGCGAACGGGAACCCTGGCAGGGCGGGCACGACGACGTTCAGATCCGTCAGCAGCGGCAGGAGTCGTTCGAAGCGCAGCACCGAGTCCGGCCACCCGTGCAGCATCACCACCGTGGCGGCGTCGCCGCCGGCACGCTGGTGGATGGCACGGATCGGGGTGCGGTCGTCGCCCACCTCGACCCAGGGCAGCGCCCGGATGCGTCGCTCCTGCTGCCGCCAGTCGTACTCTTCGGCCCAGTACCTCACCAGCGGCGCGAGATGGCTTAGGTCGACCCCCCGATCCCACCCGTCATCACCCGCTGTGGCGACCTGACGGAAGGCCCGCAACCGGGCCTGCAGGTCAACCAGGAGGGACTCGTCAACCTCGGGAAGTGCAGATGCCGGCACGCCTAAGCTCCTCTTCCAGGATCGGGCAGGCGGCCTCGGCAGCTGCCCTTGGACGAGGCCGAGACTACGCGCCCCCCACGAGACCACGGGCAGGGACCAGGCAACCCACAAGTCGCCGAGACGGTCGCCATCGGCCAGGGGACTCCTCACCGGCTCAGCTCGCGAGTCCTCAAACGAAGGGCGACTGGGACGGTCTACGCGCATGTGCGGGCACTCCCGAGACTCAGCGGCGGCTACGCACCCAAACGACTCGCGATCCGCTCAAGTCGCGATCGCTGCTGGTCGCGATCGCCGGCGTCGAGCAGTGTCGTGCTGAGGTTGCCCTCGTTCATCCCGACCGACCCGTCGAGTTGTTCGCGGAGGATGTCGGCGTGGCCGGCGTGACGGTGGGTGTCCGCGATAACTCGCACCAGCGCATGGTGCAAGGTTACTTCGTTGTCGTCAGCCGGCCACCACGGAACTCGACCGAAAGTGTCCAGGGAGACGTTGTTGATGGTGGAGTCAGCCTGTGTCCATGCCTGCCGGTACTGATCGACGATCTGCTCTTGAGACTCACCGCTGGTGGCCCAGAGGTCAGAGCCTGGTTCGACGTCAGTGTTACCCCAAGGAAGCGGCCGGATCGTTGGACGGTCGAACGTAGCGCAGAGGTAACCCAGCTCGACGGCCGTTGCGTGCTTGACCAGCCCAAGAAGGTTCGTACCCGTCGTGGTCAGAGGCCGACGGACGTCGTACTCGGAGAGCCCCGTCAGCTTCCACAGCAACGCGTCGCGCCGAACTGCAGGTACAGGGACAGGTCCGCCTTCGGGTCCGTTGCTGGCACCAGCGAAGTCTCCCACCGGGGCTACGCAAGCCACCCGTGTCTTATGCGCCGGCCGCCGACCTGCGATGGCTGAGCTGAGTACACCGTAGGGGGACCGACTACCGAAGCACCTTCAGCTCCGGCCGCCCGTGCTCGTCCGGTTCACTTCTGGCTGGCGGTCGTCGTGACTCCCTTGGAGTCTCTGAGCGTGACGATCCTGTCGATTATCTCGCGCCTGTATGCGCTCGCCGACCGTTGCCGTTTCGACGTCGAAGAAGTCGTGCAGGTCGGCGAACGCCTGGACGAGCAAGGCGTCGAGGTCGCCGGACGGGTCCGTAACCCAACCGTGGACCGCATGCGTTAATGCAGCCGTGCAGACCTGCGCCAGCAGGGTCGCCCGTCCCTCTGGCAGCCCCCGTGCGCGCAGCGCGTCGGCGACGAGGACGCTCATGGCTGTTTCCTTCGCCAGCTGCCGCTCGCGCAGCGCGGGCGTCGCTGCGATGACGCGGTGCCGCGACTCGGCGAGTGCGCGGTTGTCCTCGATGGCGGCGACCATCCACCGGAATGCTTGAAGCACCGCCGCCGGGGGCGGCATGTCGGCGGGCACGGCGGCCAGCGCCGGGACCAGTGCCTCGTTCAGCCTGGCCTCGATGTTGAACAACACCTCGCGCTTGTCGGCGAAGTGCCGGAAGAAGGTCCGCTCCGTGACCCGGGCTCGGGCGGCGATCTGCGCGGTGGTGCTGTGGTCGTACCCGCGTTCGGTGTACAACTCGAGGGCGGCTCGCTCGAGCCGTTCACGCGCTGCGGCACCGCTACGAGGCACGCCCCTAACTCTACCGGTGCGTCAGCCCCTGACGCCCCGTTGCCTCAGTCGCTGCCTGCCGGTAGTGTCAGTGACTGCCGCAACGTGGCGGGGTCCAAGACGGGAAGCGATGGCCATGCCCGTGCTCGTTACCGCCGGAACCGTCACGGGCCTGGCGCGCGCGGACGCAGCTGTGGCTGACCACTCGAACAGGTGAGGAGACGAGCATGAAGGTTCTGGTCGTAGGCGCCGCCGGCAAGACCGGGCAGGCCGTCGTTGCGCGGGCCGTAGAGGAGGGTCACGAGGTCACCGCATTTGTCCACAGCGACGGGAGCTTCGACATCCCCGGCGTCGACGTGCGGGCTGGTGATGCCGTCGACAACGAAGCAATGGAGGCCGCGGTCCTGGGTCAAGACGCGGTGATCGATACCGTCGGCGGCAAGACCCCCGACCAGCCCACCACCCTCGAGACGGACGTGGCGACCGCGATTGTCGCGGCGATGCAGCACCACGGCGTACGCCGGCTATTGGTGACCTCCGTGGTCGGCGAGGGCGAGAGCATCGCGAACACTCCGCCGGCCATCAAGGAACTGATGGAGACCTTCCTGCGCGGGTCTACTCAGGACAAGGCCGGCATGGAAGATGTGGTCAGCGGCAGCGGGCTGGAGTGGGTCATCACCCGCCCGCCGGTCCTGACCGACGAGCCCGCCACCGGCGACGTACGCACCTTCTCCCCCACCAACCGCGACCAGGCCCACTCCATCACCCGCTCGGACCTCGCCGCCTTCCTGGTCGCGCAGCTCGCCAGCGACGACCACCTCCGACAGGCCGTCACCATCGCCAACCGGTGACCGCCCTCAAGCGCAACGAGCAACTCAAACCGAGATATGCAAGGAGCCACCGTCGATAGACCTCGATGAAGCAGTTGGTGCCCGTGACCGGAGCATCGTCGGGAACGGAGCGGCCACCGCACGCCCGCTTCGCAGGCTGGCGCGCGCGTAGTTCTGGCCGCCCGCCGAGGACCGGATGCCAGCTCGCGAAGGACCTGGGCCAGGCGGTGCACGTCCGTTGCGACGTCACCGATGCCGGTCAGGTGGGCGCGGCCGTCCGCGCCGCCCCGGATGCGTACGGACGCGTCGCCGTCCCATGCAACGTTGCGGCCTATGTAACGTTGCCGGTCAGGGGCTGCATGCGCCTCTGCAGGACATTGATACCGACGACTTTCGCGCCGTCCTTGACCTCAACCTCGTCGTGCCTATGGTCACCATGCAGGCGGTTCTCCCCCTCATGCGAATCCAAGGTCGCGGTAGCATCGTCAACGTCAGCTTCGGAATCAGATTCTCAACGCTGCCGGGTTCAGCCGCTTAAGCCGCGTGCAGGCCGGGCTCGAAAAACTCTCCGCTGTCGCGCAAGCCGAGCTCGCCGCCGCCGGCATTGCGGTCGCGATGATGTACCCGTTCATCACCGACACCGAGTTCACCGAGTCACTAGAGGCGAGACCGAGCTGGCGTCGCAGCTGGAGTCCAACCCCGCACCCACGCCGCAGTACCGAGCAGGTCGCTAACGCAATCCTCGACCTGATCAGGACCGGTGACGCGCAGGCCGACCTGGTGCCCAAGCAGTTCGGCGAAAGCTACCACGGATGACGACTGCCTGATCTCCAGAGGAGCTGGAGCGTCTGAGCCAGGCCGAGGAACTGCAGACCGCCGCCAAGCGAGCCGACGGAACGTTGCGGCGCTGGGTGCCGATCTGGGCCGTGTGTGCGGGTAGGCAGGTGTACGTGCGGACCTGGTACCGGCGCGACAGCGGCTGGTTCGCCCACGTGCTGGACTCGCCACCTTGCACGGATCCGCGTCCCCGGTCTGGAGGCCGATGTCCTGATCCAGGACGTCGGCACGAGCGCGGCCAAGCTCTGCAGGCATGTCGATGACACCTACCGCAAAAAGTACGTACACATTGGCCGCGATGCTGTGGAACGCATGGTGACACTCGACGCCGCAGCCGCGACCCTGCAGCTCATTTCTGAGAAGGGATCATGCGCAGACTGACAGGAGCCTGACGCCGACCAGCTCATCGCAAGTGCCGCAGGAGGAACCTTCAGTGATGCTTACTCCGATGGCCATCCGTATGGCTCGTGGAGCGACGTCACGGAGAGCCATCGGCGGAGTGGGCCCAGTGGTAGTCGACCCAGCAAGGTGCGATGGGTGCTAGTCATGACAGTCCCGTCGGCCAAGGTGACATTGACCTGCGTTCGGCCGAGGGCAGAGACGTCGGCAATCCGCCCGGCCACGATGGCGTCAACGAATTGGCAAAGTCGGTCGGCTCCAGCCACCGTCCACGGTAGATGCCAGCGTCCTTCGAACGTCGCCACTACGACAATCTGTTCCCCGACGTGCTCGGACCACTCAAGGTGTAGGGCGCCGGTCTCGATTGGGTCAAGGGCCACCCAGCGGTGGTAGCACCGCCGCTCACGTCACTCCCACGCTCCACCTCGGCTACACCCTGGAGGGAGGTCCGAAGGCGCATCTCGTACTGAGTCAACACCGCTTGGACCGGATCATTCGGCGGGAGCACTTTCAGAGTCTCTCGGATCAACGCCGCTCCGGATGCCCAAGGCTGAGCGGAACGCTGTATGCCGTCCAAACTTAGGCGCGCTCGGCGCGGATCGGTCCCGCCAAGGTCTTGTTGCGGGCAGACTGGCGACGTGAAGCGATTGGTAGGTGTGGACGAGGCCGAGGTTCTCGATGGCGATCCGTTGGAGCAACCGCGGACCTCAGCGTCGATCCCGGTGATCGTCCTTCGACTGGCGGTTGCCGCTGCGCTGGTAGCCGCTTTCTTCCTCTATTTCATCGTTGACGGCGATGGAGAGGCTCCGGCCACCTTCTCGCTGGAAAGTTGGATCTTGGTGCTCCTGCCCCCTACCGCTCTCGCCGTCTCGTTGATGCTGGGGTATCGGCTACGAGTCGCTCGCCCCTCGTCGCGGCAGGTGTCCCTGAGCCGAGCCAGCGCGGCGATCGCCATCTCCGGGGTCCTTGTCAGTGGTCTGTTCTCTCTCCTCTGGTTATACGGAGAGTGGATGGACTACGGCATCGGATAGACCGACGAGCTAGTCCTGCTCGGCTGGTCCCGAATGGCGACCGGAGACCGGCCCGTGCGGTGGCCGCAGGGGACGCGTACCGCCACGTCAGGGGTTGCTGAGACGAGGATCGGTCAACGGCACGTGTGACTATGAGCGCATGGCTACGGATAACGACGATGGGTGGTTCTCGGGGGCCCCAGGCCGTACTGACGACGAACGTGAGTTCCTCAACTCGCTGCAGCGAGATGCAGCAGGCTGGACCAGCGACGTCCAACCAGCTGACACCGTCGCTTTCACCTGGGAACACGGACCGCTGGTTGTCGGCATCAAGGTTCCCAAGATCACCGCCACCTACAGAAACCTCTGGGTGTCGTACTGGTCCACCAAACCCGGCCAACGTGCCCTGGAAGGCGCATGGGGCGACGAAGGCAGCATCGCCGACGACTACACCGCCGACCGTGATGAGGATCTGACCGTTGTCGGCGTCGAGGCGGACCCATCCCAGTTCGCCACCTGGTGTTCACAATGGCTCATCAACCAGCTGAGACGACCGGTCGTGCGGGAAGAGTGGGGACCTGCGGGCAAGGCTGTGGCGTGGAGATTGGCAGACACCGATTTCAAACTTCAGACCAAAGGGCCCTGGTGGAGACGCAGGGGACCGGCCACGACAGCCCACCGTGAGAGGTAGCGACAAACCAGGCCACCTCAACGCGGCCCCCCGGCGGAGCTGGCGGAGTTCTACCTCCAGATACTGGGTGTGCGCCTGCTGTGGATTCGCCCGACCAGCGTTGGGTTGCAGGTACCAGGACTGGTGCTCATCACGCAGCGAGTGGAGAACTACCGTCCGCCGGAGTGGCCGGGCGCTTCGATCGTTCACCTTGACCTGACGGCGGGTGAACATCTGGATGAGCCGGTGAAGCGCGCCGTTGCTCTAGGAGCCAGGCCCGCAGATCCGCAGCCGAACCCGCGGTGGAAAGTGCTCTTGGACCCCGCGGGTCACCCGTTCTGCATCACCACCTTGCGCCGCCCCCCGAGGTTCTCGCGACCTAAACAATGCAAGCGCGAGCCGCGGCCGGGACGGTCTGGGGAGGCTGTCCGAGGGAACAGTCCCATGACCGACAGCGACCCAGAGCGAGCGCAACTCCCGCCGCCCGTTTGGCCAAGCCGCCCGTTGCCTCACGTTCCGGTAGCCGACCGTCTTGCGGGCGCCCTCGACGCCACGTCCGTAGCAGCGAATGGCGGCCCAGGCTGCTGGGATGACGGGAGAAAGGTTCTCTTCGGCCTTGGACAAGGCCGCGTACCTGGATCCGGGCTCTCTGGTGACCTTGCCGTCGCCGGCGAGCGTGCGGGTACGAGTCAGTCTGTTGAAAGATCCGGGGCCGTCCGGGTCGGCATAGCCGACTTCGAGGGCGGCCTCGGCGGCGTACTCGGCGAGTCCCTTCACCACTTGGCGAGCTCTGGTAGTACCGAGGGCGCGTGTCTGACCAGGGTGGTCTTCCACGGAACCCGGCCCTCGTTTTGGAGCCGCCCGATGAGGACGATTGGGTTGATCCCAAGTTCGTTGGCGACCGCGGTCACCCATCCTTGGTTGATGCGCTCGGGGACCGCCGGAATCTTCTTTGGTAGTACCCAAGAGGATGCTTGCTGGTCTGCCGGTTCCTCGAGTCCGAGGGTGGGGCTTTCTCCTCGGTCGTCGATGACTAGGGACTCCCCGTCCAGGTGGCCAAGCTTGATGTGAGCTACCTCGTGTAGGAGCGTGAAGAGCACCTTGTCAAAGCGCTTGCCTCGCCCGGAGATCCCGACCACGGGACCGCCGTCGTCCAGGAGGAATGAGCAGCCATCCATCTTGCTTCCCGGAAAAGCCTCGACGAAGACCAGTCGCACACCGACCTCTGCGAACAGCGCGGGCAGCGTTGCGAAGTCTTTGGGCTTGGCGACGATCCGGGTGAGGCGGCTTGCCAAGTCGGCAAGCGCGTCGGGGTCGAACTTCTCGGCCGCACTACCTTCCGCTGCGCGGCGGACACAAGCGACCCATGCGAGCTGGGTGCTCGAGACCTCTTCGTCCGCCTTCGATCGGCGTGCGGCCAACAGAAGCTCGGGTTCCTGGAAGATGTCGTCGATTCGATACAGTTGTTTGAGCTCGCGTTCTTGCTCAGATGCTGTCGAACCCTTGAGCAAGCCCCGCTGCATCAACACGCCGATCGGGGCAAGGTCCTTGAGGCGAGCCCGCAGGCGCACGTCGCTCAGTTGCTCCTGAGCATGAGCGTTCTGCCCCTGTCGCCACAGGTAGTAGCGATCCTGCAGGGTTAGCCACATCTCCGGCGACGTGCCGAGAGCTGCGGCGATCTGGGTGGCGGACTCGCGAGTGATCTCCTTCTTGCCCGAGATGATCTCCGAGACGAACTGTGCCGGCCGGCTCAGGATCTCGGCGAACTCGGCCTGGGTCCACGCTCGAGCCTCCAACTCGTCAGCGAGCACCTCGCCGACAGGAAAGATCTCGGCTAGGGCAGCACTCATCGCGACGCCTCCATTCAGTGATAGTCGACCAACTCGAGGACCACGACAACCCTGCCGTCGTCCTCAGTGTGGAAAGTGAGAATCAGTCGGAACTGATCATTGAGCCGGACGGAGTACTGCCCCGCCCTGTCGCCCTTGAGCTTCTCCAGGTTCAGGGATCTCATCGCGCGCAGGTCACGCTCGTCCATCGCGCTGTCGAGCACCTGGATCTTCTTGCGGTAGGCGACGACCAAGTCGCGTCCCCCCTGCTTCGGCCGGAAGTCAGCTTCCTCCGCGAGACGACGCAGCTCCTCATCGCCGTACTCGATCTTCACCCGGACTCGCTCCATCACCCATTGGCTGATGGAGCAAACCTACCGGCTGCGCCTCGAGATCGAGAGCGCGGCGCGCCAACTCAGGAATCGGTAGATCAGAATCTTGCCTTCACCCTTGCACTGAAGATAGTACGACGAGTAGGCTGTAGGCACAAGCCTGCGGAAGGCGGGACCTCGAGGCCACAGGGAGGCCACCAGATGAACGACCACAACGAGTCCAGGAAGAAGCTGACGATCTCGATCGACGGCGTGACGTACACGACCCGAGACGACGACCAGGAGGCCGCGTCGCTTCTGCGACTCGCCGGCGTCGACCCGGCCCAGTACGACCTCGCGAAGATCAAGCACAACGGCGAGACCAAGGTCTACCGCGACGAGAAGGTGATCGACCTCGAGGACGGCGACGCCTTCGTGACCGTTCGCCAGAGCGCTCAGGTCGCCTGATGGCCGTCGCCCCGATCCCGATGGACGGCGTGGCTCGGTTCATCGCCGACCTCGAGGAGGAGGGCCACGAACCGACCGTGTGCGGGGACGTTGTGAGGTACCACGCCGTCCCCGCCACGGGCGCTCGCGCGGGCCAGAAGGTTCTCACCGGCGTCAGCATGAACGAGCTGCAGGGGTGGCCGATGACGCCGCCGCACTGGATCCACCTCGAGTACGACGTCAACTTCGCCCAGACCAACACCGACAACCAGGACTGCCCCGAGGGATGGCGACGGCACTCCCGCGACACCGGCCCCTGGGACATGAGCCGCAAGCCGATTCACACGTGGATCAGCCACGTTCGATGCGTGCTCGGGCAGGCGATCTGAGATGTACACCCAATCCGTTGCCATGACCCAGGGCGTGCACGACGTGCTGGCCACCCATCTGCTCCGGCGCGACCGGCAGGAGGACATCTGCATCGCGACCTATGGCGTCTCCACGGGCGCCACACGCATCACCCGCATCCTGAACGAGGCGCACCTGCCGGCCGACGGCGACCGGTTGGTCCACGGCAACGCGACCATCAACGGCAGCTATGTGCTGCGAATTGCCACCCTGGCAGCGCAGCGAGGACACGGCGTCGCCATCATCCACAGCCACCCGGGCGGGCGCGGCTGGCAGGGGCTCAGCGGGGCCGACATCGAGGCAGAGAGCTCCTACGCGCACCTCGTCGAGCAGCTCACCGGCCTGCCGCTGGTCGGCCTGACACTCGCCGGTGACACGACCTGGTCGGCCCGGACCTGGAAGGACGGGCGACCGCACTGGGCAGGCTCGGTCCGCCGAGTCGGAACCGCGCTGAAGGTCTCGTGGAACGACGAGTTCGTGCCGCCGGCCCGCCTCGAGGCATCGCAAGACAGGACCATCTCAGCGTGGGGAGCTGACCTCCAGGGCGATATCACCCGACTACGAGTTCTGGTCGTCGGTGCCGGCAGTGTCGGGCTGGACATCATCCAGCGCCTCGCCGCGACCGGCATCCTCGAGATCGGCATCATGGACTTCGACCGGATCCACGAGGTCAACCGAGACCGGACGGTCGGTGCCACCCGCCGCGACGCCCGCCTGCGTCGCCGCAAGGTCGACGTCGCAGCCCGCCTCGCACGCCTCGCTGCGACCGCCAACGACTTCAAGGCCCGCCGCCACCACACCAGCATCTGCAGCCCAGAGGGACTCGCCGCCGCCCTCGACTACGACATCATCTTTTCCTGCGTCGACCGCCCGTGGCCGCGCGCGGTGCTCAACTCGATCGCCTACGCCGACCTGATCCCCGTGATCGACGGCGGCATTGCAATCGACACGTTCGAGACCGGCGGCATGCGCGGCGCGACCCGACGCACCCAGGTGGCCACGCCTGGTGAGCCGTGCCTGGCCTGCACCGGACAAATCAACATGCTGGACGTGACCCTCGAGATGAGCGGCGACCTCGACGACCCCGAGTACATCCGGCGCGCGGGGCGCGAAGCCGTCTCGGGTCGCCCGAACGTTGCCGCGCTTTGCGCCGGGGTCAGTGCAAGCCAACTCGAGCTGTTCGTCAGCCTCGTCGCACACCCAGCCGGCCGAGGTGTTCCTGGCCCCCTGCGTTTCATGCTCGCTCCGCACCACCTCGAGAAGATGGCGGCTACGTCGCAGCCCTACTGCGAGGCAGAGCAGAGGACGGGGCTGGGGGACGCGCGCACCAACCTGTGCCGAGCGACGGGACCCTGGAGTGCGCCGTCTGGGGACGGTCTGACTGGCCTTCAGCGTCGTCTCCACGGCCGCGTCGACGCAGTCATCGAGCGGTTGCTGAACCGGTGACGGCTTGAGCAGACGCGATGGTCCGCGACGCCGCGGTGCCTCGGGTTGAGCCACCCGCCGCGCCATCCGTTCCGGAATCGGCGAGATTCGTTCCAGCGTGTTTTTGGCGATACCCATTTCACGCGGGACTGCGAGTTCTCTTGCTGCCCCTGCAGCCGTGTCGAGGTCAGCGCCGCCCAACTGGCGGTGCAGATCGGGGGTAGTCGCCGCCGCCGCGCGAAGGGCAGCGGCGGCGCCATCGCACCATGCCGCAGATGAACCAGCACGGGAGGATGTCCGCACGCCCAGCGCCAGGGGTCGTCTCGTTACGCGACCGGCTACCGGGGCGCCTCTAGCTCGCAAGCGGAAGGTTCAGCGGGAACTGCCGCTCCGAGGCTCCGGACTGCTCCTGCGGCCTCAGAGAAGTGCGGTTCGGCCCGAGACGGGCGCAGCGGTTCTCGGTCGGTGGGGTGGGCACGGATCCGCGTGCCACAAGAGCGGTTGCTGCCGACAAGTGAGCATGTGATGGTCAGCTGATGGACGACGCACAGGCAGCGATGGAGGCAATTGCGCGGGCCGCCTTGGCCAACACCAAGTCCCGTCCGGTGGTGATAAACGGCGACGTCGTCACCCGTCCGGCGTCTAAGGCAAGTGGAACCGTCCACAGCTACCTTCGTCATCTCCGCGGCAAGGGACTCCATTGCGTACCGAAGCCCATCGCTATCGGTGACGGGGTGGAGACGTTGCACTATCTCGACGGGGCCTCAGGTGGTGAGGGGTGGTATCACCAGCACACCGAGCAGGGGCTCGTCTCCGCAGCTCGGTTGCTGCGCGTCATCCATGACGCCGGACGCGATTGGAGCCCGCCTGCGGGGGCTGTCTGGGGTGGGATACCTGTGACCGGCGATGACGTCGTCTTCTGCCACGGGGACCCCGGCCCGTGGAACTTCGTGTGGAGAGACCACGAAGCCGTCGGGCTTATCGACTGGGACTACCTGCACCCGGCGCCGCGGTTGGATGACGTCGCCTATGCCCTGCACTGGTTCGGGCCGCTACGCCGCGACGAATTCGTCCTCGACTGGCACCACTTTCCGGTGGTTCCTGATCGCCGGAAGCGTGTGCAGGCCTTCGTTGACGCCTACGGCGGCCTACCCCAGTTCGACGTTGCCGACGCCGTCACGGCCACCATGCAAGCGACCTCAGATTGGATGCGCAGCCTTGCTCGGTCGGGCCACGAGCCGCAACGCACCTGGATGGTCGATGGCGCCCTCGAGCGAGACGCCGCCGAGATTGCCTGGGTGCGCGTCCACAGGACCGAGCTCTCTTGAGTAGCGGAGAGGCATAACTCTGACTGCGGACCAGTGGTGGGGCGTCCTCGGTAGCCGTGTCCCGTTAACCGCCGGCGGCTTCCGGGACAGCCAGCGGCGCCTTGACGCCGAACGCTCAGCGCGACGGTCAAAGGTCGGTTACGGGTCGAGTCTTGAGCAGCGCGTGAACCGAGCTGCTGCTCTCGGTCCGGCTCAGGCTGAAGCCCGCGCGTTCCAGTACGGCGAGGGCATGGATGTTGGTCGAGGTCGTGTCCGCTCGCACAGTCGTCGCGCCAAGAGTCGTCGCAAGCTCAACCACCGCGGCGGCCGCCGCCGTCCCGACGCCCCGCCCCCGCGCACTGCGAGCGAGCCAGATCCCGGTCTCCAGGACGTCGGGAGCTTCCGTACGCTTGAGGCGCACGGAGCCGACGATGCCGTCGGAGCTTGATACAGCCCACGTCGATTCTCTTCTCGGCCCGTCGAGCCCTCCTCGACAGTCACGATGGAAGTTGCGCAGCCAGGTCACACGAGCCTTGTTCCAGGAGTTCCCACCAGTGAGAGGTGGCGTCACCTCGTTGGCCGACGCATCGGTCGTGGCCACTCTCACCAGTTGGTCAAGCACTGTCTCGTCGACATCGACCAAGGCGACTGGAACAGGCTCACCGGCAGACATGGCGCGACAGTAGCGCCGGTGTCGCGCGGGAGGTCGACAAGACCCGCGGCGTCTCCGACAGGCAGGGTCGCCGTAGTAGACCGTTCTGCGATGCACCGACCGGAAGCGGAAGGTTGACCGGTACGGCTGGGAGCCCTGGTCCGCTGACGCGAGTGCTGCTACGCCTGAGGGACGATGGCGTGGTGGTGATGACCCCTTGGCCGATGCCCGCCGGCTCTTTATTGCTGCGTGAAGCGAGGAACGCTGACATCGAGGGACTGTTGTTGTTCCGCAACGACCCAACGGTGAACCGCTTCATGTTGCGTACCCGTGTCGAGCCCGAGGTGTTCCGGCAGGAGTGGCAGGCGGTGCCGATGAGCGACACCGACTTCTCCTGCGTTGCTGAGCTTGACGGCTCCCTAGTCGCGATGGGGTTCCTCGAGGTTGCGGGTGGGACGGGCCAGCCCGGCATGCCACGGCGGAGGGAGGGCGTCATCGGCTACATCGTCCACCCTGCCTTCACCGGACGAGGCATAGCTACCGACCTGGCTCGCGGCCTGCTGGCCGCCCGCCTTCGACCGTCTCGGTCTTCGTCGCGTGACTGCTGGCTCTAACGCTGACAACTCCGCTTCGGTCCGGGTGCTGGAGAAGGCCGGCATGCGCCGCGAGCAGCGGGTAAGTCCCGTGGAGTGGTGCAGATCTTCCGCGTGATTCTTTGCGGGGTTGTGCAGCTCAGGCTATGCGCTCTGGAGTGCTGGGGTGGCGGTCACCTCCTGGGCCGGCGTGGCGTCGATCTGCAGCAGGGTGGGTGTGGGCGGGTTGAGCTGGGCCATCGAGGCTTCGGACAGGTAGCGGCGTTCGGCGACCTGCCACTCGTCGTGGGCCTCGATCAGCACACAGGCTGAGAGTCGGAGCAGGGCGGCAGCGTTGGGGAAGATCCCCACGACATCGGTCCTCCGCTTGACCTCCCGGTTTAACCTTTCCAACGGGTTGGTGGACCAGATCTTGCGCCAGTGGGCCTCGGGGAAGTCGGCGAACGCGGTGATCTCCTCCTTGGCGTCGCGGAGCATCTCGGCCACCGCGGGGAGCTGCGGTTCGCAGCATCACCGCGACGACCTCGACCTGTTCACCCACGAGCTTGCCGCTGGGTTGGGCGAAGATCGTGCGGATCGCGGCGGCGACCATGTCGGCGTGGCCCTTGGGGACCTTGGCGAGGACGTTGCGCATGAAGTGGACCCGGCAGCGCTGCCAGGCGGCACCGGCCATGGTGGCGTCGATGGCGTTCATCAGGCCACGGTGGTGGTCGGAGATGACCAGTTGGACCCCGCCCAGGCCGCGGTCGCGGAGGCCGCGGAGGAACTCGGTCCAAAAGTCGGTGGTCTCGGAGTCCCCGACCGCGCAGCCGAGGACCTCACGGCGTCCGTCCGCGGACACGCCGGTGGCGATCACGACGGCCTGGGAGGCCACCCGGGAGCCCTTGGCGGACCTGTCGCCGCCGACGCGGGCCTTGCAGTACGTCGCGTCGAGGAACACGTAGGGGAACGCCTGGGCGGACAGGTCGCGGGTGTTGAACGCGGCGGCCTCGACATCGAGCTCGGCGCAGATCCGCGATACCTCAGACTTCGAGATCCCCGCCTCCGCGCCCATCGCGACCACCAGGTCGTCGACCTTGCGGGTCGAGACCCCGTGCACGTAGGCCTCCATCACGACCGCGTGCAAGGCCACGTCGATCCGGCGACGCGGGTGCAGCAGGGTCGGGAAGAACGAGCCGGTGCGGGTCTTGGCGATCTTCACCGACAGGTCCCCCGAGGTCGTCGAGACCACCTTCGTGCGGCTCCCGTTGCGTTGCGTGGTGCGGGTGTCGTTCTGCTCGTGCATGCCGGCACCGATGTGCTCGGTGGCCTCGGCGTCGACGAGCGCCTGGAGGATCGTGTGGAGCAAGGTGCGCATCAGCTTGCCGTCATCGGCGGTGCGCATCGCTTCGGTCAACTCGAGCAGGGCAGACTGGTTGAGGGTCATCGTGTGGTCCTTCTTTCGTGAGTTCTTTGGTCGGAATCTCACAAAGACTCACGCGGTGGCCCCCTCACGTCGGTGACCGACACGCCACCACGATCAGGAACCCGATTTACACCACTCGGTGGGACTCGATCCGAGCAGCACGGGGTCGAGGATTCCTGGCACGCCGAAATGGGATGGTCGACGGCCATCAGTACGCCATTCTCGACCGGGAGTGGCAGGCAAGGATATCTTCCTCGTGAAGCCAGGACCAGATCCGCCAGCAAGTTGGCCGTCCCAGAAGGTGTGAGTGCCAGCGGGCGGGCGGGCTGGCGGGCGGTGCAGGGGCGAGGAGGACGGGTGGACGGGCGGCTACGTCGCTACCTCGAGCGGTTGCACGCGGAGGGCGAAGCCTTTGACGCTCGCCAGCCGGACCGGTTGCTCCGCCGCCGCAACCTCGAGCCGGACAGCGCGCACCTGCTGTGGATGCTGCTGCTCGCCTCCGACGCGCGGGCGATCATCGAGGTCGGGACCTCGAACGGCTACTCGACGTTGTGGTGGGCCGACGCCGCCGCCCGAACCAGCGGGCACGTGGTGTCCCTCGAGGTCGACTCGGCCGCCCAGGCCGAGGCCCGCCGGCATCTGCAGTCAAACGGCCTGGACCCATACGTCGACCTCGCCTGTCAAGACGCTGGCCGCTACCTGGCCGGCCTGCCCGAGGACTCCGTCGACTGCCTCTTCCTCGACGCCGAACGCACCCAGTACCCCTCCTGGTGGCCGCACCCGCTTCGGGTCCTCCGGCCGCATGGGTTGTTGGTGATCGACAACGCCACCTCCCACCCCGACGAGGTCCGCCCCTTTGCCGACCTGCTGCGCGACTCGGGTCAGGTGGAGTGCCAGCTGGTGGACATCGGGAAGGGCGAGCTCATCTGCTGCAAGACGTCTTGATCAGCGATCCTCGAGGACCCTTTGACGCAGATGTAGCACAACCACACCAACCTGCAGTAGCGACCCCGTCGGAGGGGCAGAGGCGAAGCGCGGCGCAGCGTCGTACGCCGACCGGGTACCGGCACTGGCTCGTCAAGGGGCCGATCGGCGAGACTGCGCACATGTCGCCTTTGCCGGATTTCCCCGATCCCCAAGCCGGAGTGTCCCCACTGCTGGCGGTTGCCGACATCTACCGGGCCCTGGCTTTTTGGGTTGAGCGCATCGGAGCGGCTATCGAGGTGCAGTGGGACAGCTACGCCCTGCTCCGGGTCGGCGAAGGCCACCTGCACCTGGCTGTCACCGGCGACCCGCCGCCAGACCGGCCCGTGCGGTTGGCGCCTCCGCGTGGTAACGACCACGAGGTGACGGGTGAGGTGGTGATTCAGGTAGCGGACTGCCGCGCCGTGGTCGACGTGCTGCTGCAGCGCGGCGTCGAGTTCCTCGGTCCACCCGCGACCCCGGCCTGGGGTGGCGAGGTCCGCGCCTTCCTGCGCGACCCGGACGGGCATCTCGTGGAGATCAGCAGTCCCGCCTGACGACCCACCTGCGGGGCAAGCACTGACCCGCGCGGAGGATTCTGCGGAGCACAGGGGTTGATCGCCGTAGGACCCGCCCGAGAAAATGCCCAGTGAAGGGGCGCTATTCGGCGACGGCTCTGAGGCCTGGATCACGCCGACCATCACGCTTCCGCGCGCATTGGGACTGTGACTGTTCGATTTGGCCGACCCTGCTCCAGCGTCTTCCCCGGGTTTACGGCGGAGAACACAGGGCCGGCCCTACGGCGGTGAGCAAGAAGACCGCGATCAGAACGGCGACGACGTTGCTTCGAGTTAGCCGACTGGTGCCGCCGACACACGGCGCCGCGACTTCTACGAGGACCGGTGCCTCGGCAACCTTGCCGAGGGTGTTGACGACACCTCGCCTGGGACCCTGACCTCAGGTCGCTCAACTGGGCGGCCGCAAAGCTGCGACCGCGGCACCAGGTGACAACTTCGCAGGAAAAGTGACAGGTAGATGACACGAGGATGAGTTATCTGCAGGCGGGCTCGCGGCTCGGGATGGTCGCGGGCGAGGTCCTCGCACCAGCGTTGAACCATGACCCGGTTCAGGTCGGCGACGTCTCCCGGTGGCTGGGCGACGCGATCGAGGTGGGTCGAGAACTGGCCGAGGACGGTGATCCCTCTTCGGACGCCGGCCGGGCCGATGCCGATGCTCAGCCGGTGCCGCGCCCACTGCTTGGCCAGGTCGCGGAGCCAGGGTTGGGCGATCGTGGTGAAGGTGATGCGGGCGACGCCGGTGGCGGCGTGGCCGACCCGGTTCAGGTGCCAGGTGTCGAGGGGGTATTCGCGGTCCCAGCCGGTGCCGTGCACGAGCCGGTCGACCTGGTCATGGCCCCAATGAACGAACAAGGCGCCGTCGGGGTTGCCGTGACCCAGCCGCCGGGCGGCGACCCACTCCGCGGCGGTGTGCTCGAGGAGGCTGGTGGCGCCGTGGGCGTGGAGGGCTCGGACGACGGCGTTCCACCGGGTCACGTTGACCCGCCGCGGACCGGAGTCGAGGAAGCACTGGACGACGTACTGGACCTCGAGCTTCAGCTGCGGGGCAAGCCCGGTGAGGTCGATCCGGGGCGCGCCGGCGAGCGCGGCCGCGGCGAGGAACGCGTCCCGGTCACGGGTGCCGGTGCGGCGCCGGAAAGCGTTGAACCGGCTCTGGTGGGAGACGCAGAAACCGTCACCGAACGAGGCCCACAAGTCGCAGCCCGAAAGCCCACAACCCGGCTGTTCGGCCGGCCTCAGCCGCACCGCGGCGGCCCACACCGCGGTGCGGCCCGCCCCAGGGGTCGCAGCCCATTCGGTGTGGTGGTGATGGCAGAGCTGGCTGCGATGCCGGCCGAAACGGCACTCGGGCACGAGGCACGGCTGAGGTGTGCAACGCGGTGGGCAGTCCTGGAGCCAGGAGTCGAAGACAACCCCGCGCCGGCGGGCTCGGTACCAACGGTCGGCGTGGGCCACGCACAGCCCACGGCCGGCGGTCGCCACGCCTGGGCAGTCCGGGACCCGGCATAGGCCGCGGTCGACCAGTGGGTGGCCCGCTTGCGGGGTCAGGAAGTCGCTGCGGTGTTCGGGACGCACCGCGGCCATCAACGCCGCCAGCGGCGAGCTCCCCGGCGGCGCGTCGGGGGCCAGCGGTCGGGGGCCAGCGTCAGCGTCATCAGGGCACCTCCGACGGTTCGACGAACTCGGTCAGCCAGCCGGCTCCGATGAGGGCACGGCGGGCATCCTCCACGCTCAGGTGTCCGTAGATCCCGAGGGTGGTCTGGACGCTGGCATGCCCGAGCAGGTGCGCCACGATCGCCCATTCAGTGCCCTTGCGGATCAGGTCAGTGGCGTAGGTGTGTCGCAGGTGGTGAAACGTGAACCCCGCCAGGCCGGTGCGCAGCCGCAGCAGCACGTCACGGGCGGTGGCGTAAGTCATCGCGTGACCACGCGGGTCTGCCCACAGGTTGACGAACACGAAGTCGGAGTCGAGGTTGCCGTACTCCTCGTCGAGGTAGCGGGCGTAGCCGCTGAACAACGCGGCGGGTGCCGGGACGGCCCGGGGTTTCCAGCGCTTGACCCGGGCGCCGTTGTCGTTGAGCCGCGGCTTGATCGCGACCTCACGCCGGGCGATTGACAGGTCTTCGTGGCGCAGTCCGAGCGCTTCCCCGATCCGCATGCCGGTCTCGGGCAGCAGCTGCAGCAAGAACCGGTCGCGCAGCCGGCTACACCCGTCGAGCAGCGCCTGATAGTCCTCGGCTTCGATCACTTCCGGTGCTGAGCGCAGGACGCCGCGGACCCGGACCCCCTGGCGGGCCTGCTGGTGGCGGGTGTGGGCCAGGAACGGCTGGTAGCCGGCGGAGGAGAAGCCCCGGTCCCACCGGGTCAGCTGGAGTGTGATGTCCGGGTCGAGCCGGCAGTGAAAACCGTAGAAGGCCGAGACCGCGGCGAGCTTGCGCTGCAAGGTCCGCTCACTCACCGCAGGCTCGACGCTGGGCAACACCCCGATACGACCTTGACGAGCCGGGCCAGGAAGCCGCAGCCACGCCACCCACTCACCGACATCGGCCACCGTCAAGGTCCGCCAGTCGCGGCGCCGGAACCGGAGCCAGGTGAACAGGTCGGCAAGGTCGTGGGCGTAGGCCTTGACCGTGTTCGGCGAGTACCCCAGCGCCGCGAGGTGCCGCAGGAACGTCTCGACCGAACTGATGGGCAAAGCGTCAGAGTCGACCACGGTGAACGACCGCTGGCCGTCGTGAACTCCTCGCAGAGCCTGGACCGAGACCGTCACCGCAGATGCCCCTTCGTCGTGGACATCTCGAGTGTGACTGTCATCCACGAGCAGATTGGGGCGCCACGCCGTACGTCGTGTTCGTCAAAGACGCAGGTCGGTTGGCCCTAGATAAAGCGGGACAACGACAAGTGATCAGGATCCCACAACAGGAGGATGTAGGTTCTCGCGGCACCTGTCGTGAGCGAACTGCCTCTGACCAGGGCGACGACAAGATCGCCCGAGCGATTGTTTGTCGCGATCTTGTCGGATTCCTCAGCTGACGACGGGTAGATGGGTCATCTGCTGGGTCTCAGCTCGTCGACGCCTGTGAGGCCGAATCTTCGAGACGGTCAGTCACTGAGCGCCCGAGACTGCACGACAGTGAGGGGTGCGTGCTCCGCACGAGGGTCGCTCAGCACACGAGGTCCTGCTCGTGGCGCGTCGAACCGTCCTGGAGCTCGTCGAGGACCAGCTCCCGTGCCTCGAACAGCTCAGCGGCCGTCGGCGTGACCAGCCGGGCGATCGCAGCATCGAGGTCCTCGGCCGGCACGCTCACGGAAGCGACCGTACTGGCCGGACCGATAACTCGCGGCACCCTCGGGCGGTCGCGGCGGATGATTAGGCATGGAACCGTTTGTGGTGGATGGCCGGGTCGACCTGGAGCAGATGCACGCGCTGCTCGCCGCCTAGGCGGAGTACCCAACGCTCGACTACAAGCAGGCGTGCGACCTGCGCGACGGGAAGGGGCGCGCCGAGTTCGTCAAGGACGCCGCGGCGATGATGTCTAACCCAGGCGGTGGGTACCTGGTCGTCGGTGTCGACGGCAGGGGAGCCCCCGTCGGTGCCGTCCTCGACGGGCGCGCCTTCGACTCGGCCAGGCTGAACGACGTCCTCACCAAGCACCTCGAAGGTGAGGTGCCGGTCGTCAGCCAGCTGCACCGCACCGAGGCCGGCGACGTCGTCGTCATCTTCCTCGGGCGCAGGGCCGACCGGCTCTTCCCCATTGTCAGGGCCGACATGGCCTACACCGACGCGAACGGGAAGGTGATTACTCACCTGCGCGCCGGGGACGTCTACGTGCGCGACGGCACCAGCTCGCGACGCTGGCGCACCCCCGACCTGGCCGCGCTGCTCGCCCCGTTCGCGGAGGCCATCCGCAATCAGGAGCAGGAACGGTTCGGTCGGATCGTGACGAACCTCTCCGCCCGCCAGCAGGAGGGCAACCTCGCGCACGGGCCCGTCAGCAGCATCACCTGGGAGCTACCCGACAGCACCTTAACGTCCGCCGTCACCGAGATGTCGCGCACAGGCGACGACCGCGGGCTGCGGCTCCTGCTCCTCCAGACAACGACCGCGGGGAAGGCCCTCGCCCGGCAGGCGGAGCCCGACACAGAGGAGTTCGCCCGGCTGATGGTCCTTCTCGACCGGCTCGCGGCCTGCCTCGGCGTGGGGCTAGTGACCGGCGACGACGGACTCGTCGAGCGCGCCACGCGGGGGCTGCACCAGATCTACCTCTCCATCGGGCTCGACGGGAACATAGTCACCGGCAGGGAGCCGCGAATCTGGCTGGAGATCGCCGCGCGCGTGCTCGCCGCTATCGCCTTGGCCGTCCGGCTGGAGGAATGGCCAGCCGTCCGCACGCTGACGCTGCGCGAGGTCGGCACGAGCCGCTACCCGTACCAGTCTTGGCTGCGTCACTCGGACGTCTTCGCCTTCCGGACCGGCCAGTCGAGCAGCTTCATCGCAGGCGGGAAGATCCCCGGCCTGCTTATCGCCGTCGCGCGCCAACGGCTGGCCGGCATCCCGGCGCTCCACCCCGACCTGCCCGACGCCAGCACGGCGCCACCCATCGGGGCCCAGCCGGCTCAGCACGACGACGCCATGGACTCGCTATGCCAAGCCGATTTTCTCTGGTGCGTCGTGGCCGCGACGAGTGGCCGTGGAGTGTCCGAGGAGTTCCCGAACTTCGCCTGGCTCTACCCGCAGCGGACGGAGCCGATGATCGATCTTTTGAGCGCCGACCCGGGGATAGGCCGGGCCCTCGCACCCGACCAGACGCCGCAGGACCTGGCGAGCATTGTCGCGGAGGTCCTGCAGGTCGCCCGCAGCCAGCACGGGCCCTGGTGGTGAGCCGACCTGAGCGGGGCAGCTATGGCCCGGCACCGAGGTCGATGCTCCGCACGGGAGTCGGGTTACGTGCTCCGCAGGAGGGTGGTTCTGCGTGCTCCACACGGCGGTCGCTCTGCGAGCTTCGCACGGAGGGTTGGGCTAGGAGCGAGGCGGGAGCCGTCAACCTTGCTCAATGTCGTGGTGAACTACACGTCCGCGTCGTCAAGGAAGCAAACCTCGACTTGAAGCGGCCCTGGTGAACTCACCTGAGCAGCGCCGCTGAGACGACGAGAAACCGAGAAGATGACACGTCGGTGACGAATAAAAGTGACAAGTAGAGCGAGAACCTGCACAGCTGTAGGAAATCGCTCAACGTGTTGTTGTGAAGCTAGGCTGACCAGCGGAATGATACTTGGAGCAGGGCGGTGTCCCGTTCCTCATTATTTTGTCGATTCCTCCATTGAGTGCCGACCCGCGCTGTTCGAAATCAAGCTGTCATCGCGGTGGGTGGCGACTACCCCTGACCCTGTGCCGGGAGCGTGAAACTCAAGCTTGTCGGCGGTCTCGGGCAGACTTGAGGCTCAGTCACTGTCGGCGGTCTTGGGCTGACTTGTAGCCCGTCTCATGGAGGTCCTCAACCTTGGATACGCCCACCCAGCTTGCGAAGCAGATTCGTTTCCATCTCCAGAGTCTGGGTGAGTCGAACGACCACCATCCGTTTGAGCAGCTGTGCCTGGGCCTGACACGGCGCAGGATCGCCAGCAACGTGATGCCGGCTACTGGACCCGTATCCGCAGGCGGCGACAACGGTCGAGACGGCGAGACGTACTGGAGCATGATCGCTTCCGAGCTGCCGTGCACGTCGTTGTTTACCGCTCTTGCAACGGACGAAAATTGTGGTGCTCGCTGTAACGACGCAACGCGAGGACATACCGTCAAAGGTCCGCTGGGACTTGGCCAAGATCTGCACGGACAGCGCACCCGTCAACAGGGTCATCTACTTCACCGTCGCTCCCGTGAAGACCTCCAAGCGCCACGAGCTCCAGAAGCATGCGAGAGACTCGTACTCGATTGCACTCGACATCTGGGATGCGCAAGCGATCTCCGATGAGCTCGCTTCGTACGACCTTTTCTACCTGGCCGTCGACTACCTCCACCTGCCGTCATCGCTGGCTCCCGAGCTGCCTCACACAGAAGTCACTTTGCCGGACTGGTACCTCGAGGACCTGACCCACTGGCGAAGTGAGAGCACCCCCGCCGGAACGGTCGGCGAGCTAGTGGACCTGCGAGAAGGCCTCCGCTTTTCCGCGCTTAACCTTGAGGCTCGTGCTGACCTTCCGGACTGGCTGGCCGCTGCGCACCGCTTGCGTGAGGCCGCGCGCGGCAACCCCGCACTCCTGAGCCGGATCGAGTACGAGCTCATCATCTCGACAGGCTTCGGGATGAGCACGCTCCTACCAGTTGATTCGGTTCTTCGCGACCTGTTTGGCCGGCAACAGATCAGAGAGCCCGACACGGGCGTCATCGTGGACTCCATCACTCTTTTGAGACTCATTGAGTCCATGCAGCCTCGCAGTCTGACTCGGATCGGGCGCGAGGAGTCAGGCGTGTGGATCGACAATCTTGAGCAGACAGTTGACCGGATGCTCACCAACGCCGACGGGCCAAACGTGCGGGCGCGACTGCTGTGTGCCGCCGCCATCCTCGCTCACGGTCCTGCAAGCCTCAAGCCTGAGGAGACGCGTGAACTGGACCCTCGCACCGTTCCTGACGTAGCTGAGATTCATCGGTCCCTCAGCTGGGCAAAGCAAAACGGCCTCCCGTTGCCATCAGCGCCTGCTGACGGCGCGGTTCGTAACCTCGACAAGGGCATGGACTATCTGGTCGAACTCGCAGACCTCCTGCCATCGACCCCGCTCGTGCCGATCGACGAGGTCGCGACGATCTTCGACATGACAGCGACGCTCCTCGTCGACCACCATGATTACTTGAAAGTGCGGCGAGCGCTGGACCAGGCGACCGTTGAGCGAGCTGGCCTCGCAGCAGCCGGAGACCGGGCACAATCCCGGGCTCTCGCCTTGCTCCAAGCCAAACGACCGGTCGACGCCCTGCAAGAGATTCACGCAGCCAAGATCGACTGGCTGCACGGTGAATCCGCCAAAGGCGCTGCCCTCATGATGCTCCTGGCCGCCCGTGTTATTACGATCTGCGTCTCCCGCTCGCCGCCAAGCAGTACGCCATGAGCGCTGCCAGCATTGCTCGAACGAACGACGACCCGGAGCTCGCGGTGTTAGTAGCACGTGGATTCATGGTCGCCGCGACCTGCGAGCACCTCGCCGGGCAGTGGCTGACCGCCACCCAGACGTTCAGGATCGGAATCTGGGCACAAAATGCGCTGGCCGGCGATCCCTGGAGCTTCGAGCGCTACCCGTACTTCCACGACCTGCTCATCGACCAGTGCTTTATTCTCCGCACGGCGCGGGCCCTCCGCCCCGCTCTCATCCACCTCATCGAACCGGTCCTGGAGTCGACTGAACTGAACTCCCTGACCGACCCGATGCTGGGGAGCGTCGCGTCCTTGGAGCACGCGGACGAAGCGGAGACGGCCAAGATGGCCGACCACGGGGGACTCGGAAGACCGTTCTCGGATGCAGGCCCTACCCGCAGGTATACCTGGAGCGCTTTGGGCAACGTCTGGACCGTGAAGACGGTGAACGATCGCCAACACTTTCTTGCCGCGGAGAGGTTCATCGCAGCGACCCAGATCGCGCTTGCTGACCTCGCTGGCGAGGACCTGCTCCTCGTGCCCGGGCCCATAACCATCAAGGTGGATGTCGTCCGCGACCCGGTGCCTCAAGGTGAGGTGTTCCTCGCGCGAGCCGACCGCGGCGGAACGGCTTATCTAATCACACTTACCTGCGGGGGAGTCCTTGATGTCGACGCAGGCCACCTCGAGGTCACGACGGCGGTTATTCAGGCAATCGCGACACAGTCACTCTGACACCAGTGTCAAATAGACCTGATACACGTGTCAAGTAACATCGACACGACTAGCGTAGGGGTCGTGCGGCTGGCCATCCGCGATTCGAGCGTCTTAGCGCTCTTGAGGACGCCCCGTAAGCCGTCCGGGCAAGGGTGACGGCCAGCCCCGCTACCGCCCCCGCGGCGGCTCGTCTTCGCAAGACCCGCCCGAGAAAATGCCCGGTGACCGGGGGCTATCCGGCGACGCCTCAAGTAGACCGATCTGGCGCAGCTCGCGCGAGCTGACTGTTCGAATACCTCATCGCCTGTCACCAGGCAGTAGGCGCTCAGATGACAACTGCCCGAGAAAGTGTCACGGCGATGACAGATCGGCGAGAAAGTGACATGTCGGCCGAGAACCTACACCTCTGTGGGATCCTGACCAACTTGTCGTTGTCCCGCTCTCTTGTCGTCCGCGTGTCGGCGTCCTGGTTTCTTGTCGTTCTGCCAGCCTCGACACATGCCCTCGGGCCAGTCATCGGACGTGCAGTTCCGCTACCTCGACGGCGGCGGTCAATGGGTCACGACCACTTTGGGCCAGGTTGACGGTGCGGCCGTTGTCCGAGGCCGCCCGGTGCGAGCGTTCCCGACGTACAAGGGCCAGCGGAACTATCCCGGGTGGCTGTGGACCGCCACGACCGGTTCCCTGGTCGGGTACGAAAGCCTGCTTGAGCGGGACCGCGTCTGGCTGGCCAGACTTCGACCCGTCAGTGCGGTGGGTCGCCAGCCAGCCGTTCTGGGTGTCGGGTTGCGACGGCGAGAGGCTGCGTCGGCATGTCCCAGACTTCCTCCAGGACACCACCGCCGGTCTGGTGGTGGTGGACGTGAAGCCTCGGAGATGCTGGCCGAGGCGGAGGTCGGAGAGGCGCTTGCCTGGTGCGGGCGGCTGTGTGCGGGCAAGGGGTGGGCTTATGAGGTGTGGTCGGGTGAGGACCCTGAGCAGCCGTCGATTCCGGGTGTCGTCGTCAACGGTGAGGGCGACCGCGAGTGGAACCCGCTCGTCTGGGCCGTGAAGAAGCTGGACCGCGTAGAAGTAGAGGGAGTCGGTAATGTGCAGCGCCGTGTCCCAGCAGCTCCAGTCCAGTTCAGCTGCCATCGCGGTGCGCCAGTCGCGGTCGACGTAGGGACTGAGGGCAGCCACGCAGCTGGTCGCCGCTGCGGTGATGAGATTTGGAGTTGCTGTCACCACCGAAGTTAACCACCGGCGCCGCGTACCCAGAGCGCGTCTCCCAAAGGGTGAGGTGAGGTTCGGCGATGGTGGGTAGGTGTCGCGAACTGCGTTGTTGAGTGGCTCCCAACGGGCGCGGATCGAGCCGTTGCTGCCGTCCTCGGACGGTCCGCGTGTTCGGCCGTTCCGAGACCACCGGCAGGTAGTGGAAAGCATCATCTACCGGTTCCGGTCCAGGACGCCGTGGCGTGGCCTGCCGGTGTCGTTCGGTCCGTGGCAGACGGTGTGGAAGCGGCATCGCCGGTTCTGCGCTGACGGCACCCGGGACCAGATCCACACTCGGCTGCTGGCCGAGGCCGACAGCCTGGGGCAGCTGGTGTGGGACGTGCGGTCGACTCCACGATCAACCCCGCCCACCAGCATGCGGGCGACCGTTGGTGATGCTGGTCGCCCCCGGTCAGGGTGGTGACTCCCCGATGTTCACCCACCTGCTCGGCGCCCTCTCGGTGCCCTCGAGTCGGTCCAGGCCGGCCCCGCAGCCGCCCTGACCAGGGTCGTCGACTACCTAGGGTCCTCTGCATCTCTGCACCAGCCCCACCGGCGGCGCTTCTGGGACCGCGCAACCGGCAGCATCTTCATCGCCATAGGCGTCACCCTCGCCCTCACCGATACCTGATCGGCGTCCCGCAAGCCGACCCCCTACCGGGCAGTGGCATCGATTCGCGCGAGCCAATCACCGACGAGCGCTTCGGTCATCCGGGGCTGTTCAAGGTGGACGTTGTGTCCCGCGGCGTCCAGCACCGCGAACGTCCCGCGCGGGTAGTGGTCTCGAAGCCGCCAGCCGTCCTCGTACCCGGTCACATGGTCCTGCCGCCCGAACACATGCAGCGACGGTGCCGCGAACGGCTCCGGGTGCTGGACCTCCGGTTCACGGCACAACGCGTAGTTCGAGGAGACACGGTTGATGACGTCTCGGTCCCCGTCCACGAGACCGGGAAGCACGTACCGGGTGAACGCCGCGACCGTCGCATCGCTCTGCACGACTGTCAGTTCCTCGTACTCCTCGCGCGCCGCCCCCGCGGATTCCGCGGCTCGCCGATCGTGGCGTACGACCTCCCGCGCGGGCAGCGTCCGTGCCGCATGATCGGGTTCAAAGACTCCGGCGAGGGTCGCGACTCCAAGGACCTGGCCCCGCAGTTCGTGCGCGACCAAGCGGGCGAGCATCCCGCCGAACGAGTTTCCCAGGACGGCGAAGGGTGTGTCGCCGAGATGCCGGCGGATCTCGACGACGACACCGTCTGCGACCTCCTGGGCGCCCGAGACGTCACGGTCCACCGCTGTCGCGGCCCACGGCAGGTCCAGATAGATGCGCTGCCACCCTGTTAGCACACCGAACTCCTCCAACGGGAGCATGATGCGGTGATCCACCCCGAACCCATGAATGATGATGAGCGGAGTGCCGTGCCCTGAGATGTGTGCGATCACAAAGCGACGCTACCGAGTGTGCGGGTTCCTGCCGTGATCGTGCACGTCTGAGGATCCGTCGGTGTTGCAAGGACCGCGAGAACCCGAGGAAGGTCAACCGGGAACGGCTGAGAGACTGAGAGTAAGTTTCGCTGATGGCATGTCGCATCACGCATCTTCAGTGGTGCTCAGCGCCTACTTCGCCGGTGGCGGTAACCTCTCGACTTCGAGCGATTCTGGCATAGCAGGCTGCAGTACAGCCTTTGCCGGTTACGGCCTCGGTCGAGGAAGAGCGCGGCGCAGCCTTGAGCTGCGCAGCAGCCAACTCGGTGCGCGTCGTCGGTGCTGTAGCTGATCGCCAGAGCCGCGGCGAGACCGGTCGCCCAGCCGTCGGCGAAGTGGACATCGGGTGCGTGCAGGTGCAGAACCCAAGTGTCGTCGCACGCTTCGACGAACGGGGTGACTGCCCGTGCGCTCAACTCCTGGTTGACTCGAGTGACCGCGGTTTGATGCTCGCCGGCGGCGACCAGGCGTAGGAGTTGCGCCACGCCCTCAGCCACCAGGGTGAGGGCCCGCCAATCGGTGGCACGGGCGGGCGGCAGGAAACCGTGAGCCTCGAAGATCCAACTCGGGCGATCGATGGTGGTGCCGGGTAGCAGGCCCCGGTCGCGCGCGTTGGCCAGATCGACGCCAACCGCCACCCGGTCGAGAACGTCACTGTTGAACATGTCGACGGAACCCTCCTAACCTCACTGGTCATGGACCTGACAACAGTGACGGATGGCGCGGTGGTCTCGGTTCACGCCACGGCGCGGAGGCGACCTCGTGCTGAGCTCGAACGCCTGACCCGTCTGCTCAACGCGTTTCCGCAGGCGCTCGACGACCCGTGCGCCGCGACGAAGCTGCTCGAGCGAGAGGTCGCCGAAAGGCTTGGAAAGGCGGCGGCGGTGCTGATGCCGACCGGCAAGATGGCGCAACAGGTCGCGCTACGCGTGCACGCTGATCGGCGATCGGGGCGCCGCACAGTCGTCGCGCATCCGTCGAACCATCTGTCGCTGTGGGAGGACGAGAATCACAGCCGGCTCCACAACTTGCACCTCCGTCACGCGGGCGACAGGTACACGTTGCTGGCCGATGCGGACATCGACGCCGCAGCGCGGGCGGGTGACGTCGCCACCGTGTTGTGGGAGCTGCCGCAACGCGAACTTGGCGGTGAGCTGCCGACGTGGGACGACCTCACCGCCCAGTTGGCCACAGCGAGACGGTGCGGAGCGGCGACGCACTGCGACGGCGCGCGAATCTGGCAGGCAGAACCGTTCTACGGCAAGCCGTTGGCCGAGATCTGCCACGGCTTCGACTCGGTGTACGCCTCCCTGTACAAGGACCTGGAGGCCCCGCGCGGTGCCGTTCTGGTCGGCGACGACCAGTTCGTGGCCGCCGCTCGCGCATGGCGCCACCGACTCGGTGGCGGGATCGACGAGGTGTGGCCGCTGGCCCTACTCGCCTTGGACGGACTCCACCGCGTACCCGATGCGATGCCCCGCTACGTCGAGCACGCCCGGGCGGTCGCATCAGCCATCACGAGAAGAACCGACGCCGTCGTACGACCGGCGGTCCCGCACACAGCGATGTTCCACGTCCACCTACCGGTGCCAGCCGAGGCCGCCCGCCAGGCGCACGAGGAGCTGAGCGACGCCGGCGGCGGCCTACAGCTGACTCTGCGGATTCGCACCGGACCCGATCCCACCCGCAGCTGGTGCGAACTGACCTTCGGCGAAGCAGCACAACGCTTGCCTCCGACGCGGATCGCCGACACCGTGGCGCAGTTGATCACTCTGGCGAGGAGGAGCCTCACATGACCAACGGCTACCGGAACGGGCTCGGACTTGGTGACTCGGTGTTGATCGGATCTCCTTGGGCGATGTGGCCGTCGTTGAGGATGTCGACGCGCAGTCCGCCGCGGTGGATGAGGGGTCGGAGCAGTCCGGGCCCCTGGAGTCGTTCGAGGTGGGCGCAAGGCTCGGCGAGGCGCAGGCCGCGGCAGTGGACGTCGCCGATGTAGAAGTCGCGGCCAACGAGCGCGTTGACCTCGATGCCGCGGGTGAGGACGTTACGTCGGGTGCTGATGAAGTCGAGGGCAGCGTTCTGGGCGGTGAGTTCTTCGACCACTTCGGCGGCGATCAGGGTCAGCTCGTATCCGGGCCGGTGGCCGCCACGCGGGCTGAAGGTGCCGGAGCCGTTGGCGTAGCGGTCGCCCTCCAGGCCCCGGCCGGCAAGGGCACGGGCGCGGTCGGTCAGCTGCATGGGAGCTTCCACTCGAGGTGCGACGGCGAGCAGTTCCACGACCCCGGTTAGCAGCGGGGCTTCCGGCGTCGTCGGGAGCACGGGATTGAGGGATGCGACGGCGTGAGCGCTGCTGATGGCGAGGTTGGCGGTGGCTCGTCCAAGCAGTGTGGGGTCCTGGGGGCTGAGGACGATCCCGGGTGGGGTCCCGAAGGCGAGGACGGCGACTTGTCGCTGTGGGCCGTCGGCGTGCGGGCTGTCGCTATCGTCGACGACGGCGACCCACCAGCCGGCCCACTGGAACGAGCGGGGGTCGGCGATGGGGACCATGCCGAAGGCGCGGCCGGCGAGCCAGCTCTTCCAGGACGCGAGCGCGTGCGTCACCGGTAAGTCATCGATCTTGGGGAGCTCGGCGAGGGGCAGCTCGGTGACGGAGGACAGGCAGGCGGCGAGGCCTCGCACGAGCGGGCTGGCCGCTCCGGCGGGCAGGTCGGTCTGGATCATGTCGGCTCTGTGGTGGTGAGGGGGAGCTGGTCGGCTGTGGCGGTCAACGAAGGCGTGCCGTCAATCGAGCCGCCGGGCTGACCGTTGACGTCGAGGTCGGCCCGCCAATGGCCCCCGCGCGCTGCTCGAAGGGCATCGGGAGGTAGAACGATCGTCCACACCTCCCCCGCCCGGCTCGGGTTGGTTCGGTAGTTGCGTTGCGTGGGGTTCGACGTGGCGGCGTGGTCGAAGGAGAAGGCGGCGACCACGCGGCCGTCCACGAGCTTGAAGCCGAGCTGCTCGACATAATTCTCGTCGGCCGAGAAGAAGGTCGTAGAGAACAGTACGGACCCAGTCTGCGGCTGATTGCCGGTGACGGTGTAGCGCAGCGCGACCGCCCTTCGTGAATCGACGGAGGCGCCAGTGAGCCGGTAGTTCATGAAGCACACGCTCGCAGGTGGCCCTGCATTTGGGCAGGGAGACGCGCCCACAAACTGACACTCGACCGCAGGTCCGCCGTCGACGATCCAGACGCACTGGGTTCACAGATGGGTGGCAGGTGCTGTGCCGTAAGTCGACGGGTGACGGGGACAGGGGCCGCACCGCAAGGGGAAAGCTGACTGACTGGCACCGTCGTTCCCCCAGTGTTCAACTCGGTGTCCGAATGGGCGGCTGCAGTTCGACGATCCGCGGGGGAAGGCCGTAGGGGGAGTAGGTGACCACCCGGTCGCCCGGGTGTAGCTGGTCGTCTTCGTGGTAGCGCGCCCACAGGTCGGCCTCGGCGCTGTCGTCGCCGGTGTCGGCGAGGACGAGCAGCCGCGCCAGGTCGTCGATCACGGCCAGGTCCGGGGCCTGCTCGGTGGCGCCCCAGCCGTCCCAGAGCAGCATCTCGTCGCCGTAGCGGTGCGCCACCTCGAAGACCACGTAGTCGCGGACGAAGTCGGGTCCGGTGAGGGCCGGCTCCGCTTCGAGTCCGTAGGTGGAGAGGTCCCGGTCCCCACGTCGCCCACCCAACCAGGCCTCCGCGGCGGTCTCGAAGGGAGCGTCGGGACCGCTCGGGATGTCGTGGACGTCGAAGCCCAGGTCGGGTCCCAGCTCGGGGTCGACCCGCTGCCAGCGGCCGTCGTGCCAGCGGTCGACGATCACGTGGTCGCCAGACCAACCGGGGGTGAAGTAGTGGGCGAAGCCGATCCGGTTGCGCGCTGGCACGCCGCGCTGCCGGAGGGCGGCGACGACCAGCAGCGCGTGGTCCCGGCAGCAGCCGGCCACCCGCTCCGACGCTGGCCGGGGCTGGTCGAGCGGGGCTGGGTGCCGTCGCTGGTCGAGGTCGAGGATGACCTCCACCCACCGGCTGTCGATCTCGCCCCGACGGTCCTCGGGGAGGTCCGGGAATTCCGCCCGGTAGTGCCCGATCACGTTGCGGGAGGTCGCGCAGAGGCTGGCCAGGTCGTCGGGCAGCGCGGCCAGGCGACCGGCGTGCTCCCCAGGCGCCGAGTACGCGCTCTGGCGGACGAACTTGTCGAGGTCGAACATCTCCATAGGATGACAAATTTGGGGCCTCTCCGGCATCCCGTAAGCCGACCGTCCAGCGAGAATGACGCCTGTGCCGCTAGCGGATGGCCTATCGGGGGCATGGGTCGTCGAGCAGCTCGCCGCGCGGGCGCGGTTGTGAGCGCGACGGCGAGTCTGTGCTGCGTTGCGACTGAGCCCAAGAGTCTTGTGCCCCATGGTGGGATGCAATCGTGACGATCTTCTCCGCAATCACCCGGACGAACCCATCCCCGGCGTCTCACGGGGACAGCGACTTCCAGTTCCTTGACCGCGTCTCCGGGCTCTATTGGGACCAGATCCGCGACCTGATCGAAGACTGGTTCTCCCGGCTCTGCCCCGACGCTCATGCCGACGTCCGGGGCCGCTTGCGGTCCAAGGACGACCGGCAGTCCAAAGGGGCGTTCTTCGAGTTGTACCTCCACGAGTGCTTGCTCCGGATGGGCTACTCGGTGACGTGCCACCCCGAACTCGACGGGACGAGTCGTCGGCCGGACTTCCTTGCCGAGAAGGATGGGAGGTCGATCTACCTCGAGGCGCGCTCGGCCTCGTCCAGCGACATCGCAGTCGGCAAATCGGCGCGGGTGAACGCGGTATACGAGTCGCTGGACAAGTTGGACAGCCCGAACTTCTTCCTCTGGATCGACGTTGCCAAGCAGGGCGACGCTCCCCTCCGCGCGAGGCCGCTGCGGGGCCGCCTGGAGAAGTGGCTGGCTGGTTTGGACCCCGACGAGCACACCCTCGTGGGCAAGCGTCGCGACGACCTGCCCGGCCTGACCCACGAAGACGCGGGCTGGAAGATCGGATTCCGCGCGTTCTCCAAGCCGCCCGAGGCCCGCGGCCGGGAAGGCGCGCGCCCGCTCGGCATCTTCGGGGGCGGCGAAGCCCACTGGGTCCAGGACGAGGAGGGGATCCGAAGCGCGTTGACTGACAAGGGCTCTGCCTACGGCTCGCTCGCCGCGCCGTTCGTGGTCGCAGTCGCTTCAAGCAGCATCTCTCTGGACGATGACGACGTGCTCAACGCCCTGTTCGGCACGGAGGTCGTCGAGTTCCGCACCTTCGCCGACGGCACGGAGTCGACCGCGATGGCCCGGAAGCCCGACGGCTACTGGTACGGGGGCGACCACTGGGCCCACCGCGGGGTCTCAGCGGTTCTCGTCGTCAAGAACCTCCACCCCGCCTTCGTCGGCACGCAGCAGCACACGATCTGGGAGCACCCCGATCCGGAGGTCGTGGTGGACGAGTTCCCCATCTGGCGACGATCCGTCGTCGAGGACGGGAACATGACGTTCACCGAACCCGTGTGTTCGCAGGCCGAGTGGTTTGGCCTGGGCGACTCGTGGCCCGTGGGCGAGCCCTTCCCGCGCTAGAGCGCCCGCTCTCCGCGCCAGGCGACGCCGGCAAGGGATGGTCTAGCGGACGAACCGTACTTCCGGGAGGCCGGCGGTGTCAGGCCGATAGATGTGGCGCGCCCCCTCGGGACGGAACCCGTTGCGCGCGTAGAACCGTTGCGCGCGCACGTTCGCCTCGAAGACCCAGAGCTCTGCCGCTTCATTACCAAGGAGCTCATCGAGCAGTCGCTGCCCGAGCCCTGCTCCGGGTGCGCGGACGTACAGCGAGTACATCTCAGTACGACGTGCCGGCTCGATCCCCACTGTGCTCGCCCTGCTCGGTCCGCGCACCGCCCAGCCTACGAGAGCGCCGTCCGCCTCGGCGACGAGGCCGCGTTGCGCCGGATCAGTGATCGACCCGCGCAGGGCGCTGACCCGCTGAGCCGTCGAGTAGCTGTCCCAGAACTGCTCCGGAAGCATTGACTCGTATGTGGTCCGCCACGCCTGATCGACCATGCGAGCCAAGGGCAGCGCGTCCTCGAGTTCAGGCAGCCGGGTCCAGATCGTCACTCGGGTATCTTCCCAGGCTTCGCAGCCCTGGCGGACCAGCGCCTCCAGCGAGTGTCAGAGGAGGGTCGGCTGCTGCGACCATTCCGTGGTCGTGGATCGCTCGCGGTGCAGCCACACCCGCTGCCTCTCTACTTGTCACCGTAAGGGGACCGTCTACCGATGACCGCGCCCGGTCGATCGACTCATGTCGGATCGGGACCGCAGGCCTGTCGCACGTCGTCAACGATGAGTTCGGAGGCGTGCAGGGCGGCCGCCAGCTCTTCTGGATGGGTCCCTAACGCCGCTAGGGCGGTATGACAGCGTGCGGCGAAGTCAGGCGGTGCGATGTCGAGGCGGCCTGCGCTAGCGATGGCGTTCTTTTCGTTGATCAGCCAACGTCCTGCCCGGCCGTGCGGCGCATGCGCGCACAACAACAGCGCGTGGACGATCACACCGGCCACGTATACGGTGTCTCCCCGTGCGGTGGCCTTGTGCGCCGCCCCGAGCTCGAAGGCCGGCTCCCACAACCCCGCGACCAGGGTGGACGTCAACGCGGGCGGATAGTCTACGGCCGCGCCTTGCAAGGCCGTCACGGCACTGTACGGTCCGCGAGCACGACACCAAGTGCAACCTCACCGACGTAAGCGAAGTCCGGCACGCCGAGCTGGTGCCCCGGCTGCCGGTGAAACGAGAAGCGTCCGCGCTGCGCGTCGGCCCAGGCTCGCTGCACCCTGTCGACGTTCCGGTAGAGCCAATCGACCCTGGCGCCGTCCACACTCAGCCAGCCTCCGCCGTCGACCCACGGGCCCCAGCCGCCAGGCTCCGTCACCTCCGCCGCCTGGCTGGCGACGTCCTGGGCCAGCCGACCCAAAGCGGCGACGTCGAGGGGTGGACGGTAGTAGAGGCCGAGGTCCTAGTCCGAATTAGGTAGGTGGTCACCTCGAGCACGACTGCCGCCGAGAAGCACCGCCTCGATGCCCTGGATCATCACCAGACGTGCCGCCATGCTCGCCAGGTCGAGCGGCTCAGCGTTCATCGCACGATCGTCGCAGGCTGGCCGGGACTGCCACCAAACCCCCAGCTCATCCCGTTGTCCACCGCGTCGACGTTCCGCAAGCCGTCCGTCCAGCGAGAATCCCGAGGGCCACTCAGGGTAGTGATCTGTGACTTGCAAGGGTAGATGGCGCAGTTGTCGCAGCGCTATGTGGCCGGGCGGCGGCCGCCGCGATCATGTCCGGTAGCCGAAGGTCATCGGTACAGGAAGGCCGCCGCCCTGTCGACCTCCGTCGCAGCGGCGTCGGTGACGTCTGTCAGGCTTGATCCGTGTTGCTGAAGGTGTGTATGAACGGCGCGCGTCGACCGGAGGAGCATCCCGGGTTGCCGGTCACCCCGGCCGCGCTGGCCCGAGACGCGGCGGCGGTCAGGGGTGCGGGTGCTGGCGCTGCGCATCTGCACGTGAAGGACGCAGTCGGGGGCGACACGTTCGGCGCCTCGGAGCTGACCGCCGTGCTAGGGGCGGTGCGTGAGGCTGCGCCAGGGCTACCGGTCGGGGTGACGACCGGGGCGTGGGCGCTGGCGGATCCAGACGCGCGGGTGGCGGCGATCCGAGCGTGGACGGTGCTGCCGGACTTCGCGTCGGTAAACTGGCACGAGGACGGCGCCGATAAGGTCGCCGCGGCGCTGCTCGCTCGTGGTGTCGGTGTAGAGGCTGGCCTGTGGCACGCGCAAGCCGTGGAGGCGTGGCTGGTGTCGCCGCACCAGGACCGCTGCCTGCGGGTGCTGGTCGAGCTGCCGGACGGGCTGGACGAGGGCGAGACCCGCGCGGAGGCCGGCCGGCTCCTCGACCAGGTGCAGAACGGTGTGGCCGGACACCCGTCGGCTCGTCCTCCCGTCTTGCTGCACGGCGAGGGCAGCAGCTGCTGGCCGGCGCTGCGGGAGGCTGCTCGGCTCGGGCTCGACAGCCGGATCGGTCTCGAGGACACCCTCGAACTGCCCGACGGCTCCCCCGCCCCCGACAACGCGGCGTTGGTCACCGCCGCCCGGCAGATCATCTCGACGACCACAGCCCCTTGACGGGGGAACCGCTCCGCCGGCGCCGCTGGGGCGCTGGGCCGCGGACGGCGGTGCTGCTCCACGGGTCGACCTCGTCGTCGAACACCTGGTGGCAGGTCGCACCCGAACTTGCCGACCGCGGCTGGACTGTTGAAGCGCTCGACCTGCCCAGCCACGGCGCCAGCCCTTCCGCGCAAAAGCCGTTGACCCCGGCGCTGGCAGCCGTGGCGGTGCGGGCCGAGGTCGGCACCAGGACGGTCGACGTGCTGGTCGGGCACTCCTTCGGCGCCGCGGTGGCCGCCGAAATTCCCACCATCGCCCGGTCCTTGGTGCTCGAAGAACTGCCCGGGCCGGCGAGCGTGGCCTGGCGGGACGAAGCCCGAGCAGTCCTCAATAGCGCCGTCGACGCCCGCGCCGATCGCGTTGGGGCGGTCAGCCGCACTCGACGCGATCAGCCGCGCTGGCAGGAGCAGGACTGCGAGCACGCCGTCGACGACCTGGCGGGCTGCCACCCACCAGACATCGCCGCCGGCCTGGAAGTCGGCCCCGACTGGCTACCCCTGTCCACCATGCGCCGCATCACCCGACCGGTCCTGCTGCTGTTGGCGCCCGACGCCCCCAGCATCAACCAGCTTGAGGACGCCACCGCCCTCCGCGGCCCCGACCGCCGCCGCGCACGACGAGCACTCAACGCTGACTTACAAGTGCTGGACACCGGCCACTGCCTCCACCGCGACGACCCGGACGGATGGCTCCGACACGTCCACTCCACCGCAGATGGGCGAACCTCAACGAACTGAGCTCTCGATCGAGCCGCCGCCCGCAAGCTGAACGTCCACCGAGGATGATGGCCAGGGTGGATCTAGAGCTCGCGCAAGCTAGCAAGTCGGAACGTGAAGTGGTTGGCCGGCTGTTGGAGCTGAACTCCTACGAGTTCTCACGCATCGACGGCCGGTCGATCAGTTGTGACGGTCGCTATGGGTATCAGTACCTAGACGCCTACTGGTCGGAACCCGGTCGAGTCCCCTACCTGCTCGAAGCTGATCGGGAACTGGCCGGCCTGGCTCTGGCCCGGCGGGTGGATGCGGTCATGCACGTCGCGGAGTTCCTCGTGCTGCCGAAGTTCCGCCGGACTGGCGTCGGTACCCAGGCGGCCCGTCAGCTGTTCGCTGCGCATCCGGGTCGGTGGCAGGTACGCCAGGTAGTGGGGAACGACCAGGCGATGTCGTTCTGGCGCCGCGCGATTCCAGCGCCCTTCACCGAGCTGGTTGACGACGAAGGCAACGTCACCCAGACCTTCGACATGCAACCGACCAGAGTCGGATAACTTCAACCTCACGCCGCGACTCACCCGAGCAGAAGCCATGCGATTGCGGCCGTCTCGTAAGCCGACCCGCTACCGGCACAGCTGGGTGTGCCGCACAGGCCGATAGGTCGACCGACGCAGAACTCGTTGCCCTCGGGACCGAGCATGACCACATGGTCGAGCTGCTCGGCCGAAGCCCTCCTCCCAGACCTGCTACCGGTGGTGGAACCAGTTCGGCGGGCTGGAGGCCTGCGATGAAGGGCCGCGCCGGGGCTTACTCAAGGTGGCCGTCGAGGAAGTTGGTGACCGCGGCCAGGAAGGGGCCGTACTGGTCGCGGTGGATGCTGTGCCCGGCGCCGGGGATATGCGCGACGGTCAGTGTGGGGCATAGCAGCCGGGCTTTGTCGGCCCCTTCGGGTCGAACGGTGACGTTCTCGTCCACGCTGGGGTCGCCGGTGACGAGCAGGGCCGGGCACCGGATCCGGCTGACGATCATCGGCCAGGAGTCCAGGTCGACCGTGGAGTGCAGCCAGGTGGGCACCTTGGGGTCGACTACCTGCTTTGCCCGCGCCCACGGCTGCAGGTCCTCCTCGGCCCAGGCCGGGTTGTCCTTGCGTCCGATGTCCAGCAGATCTTGTAGCGATCGGCGATTATCAGCGGCGATACCAGCCTGCCATGCTGGCAGGTCGTACACCACTGGGTCCTCGGCGTTCAAGGACCAGTGCGGATCTACCAACACCACCGCGCGTACCCGGTCTGGAAGCGCAGCGGCTACGGCAGCCACGTGAGGCCCGCCCATGGAGTGCCCGACCAACACGGGCTCCTGCAAGTCCAGGGCGTCTAGCACTCCCGTGAGATCGCGCACGTGCTCGGCGAAGGAGTAGGACCTCGGATGGGCTGACTGGCCGTGCCCGCGGGCATCGACCATAATCACGTCCCAACGTGCTTCTAGTGCTCGTGCCAGCCTGGTCCAGCACAACCCGCTGTCGGTGATTCCATGGACGAGCACGATCGGGGGATTCGTCCTACCGGTGCGGCACACCCCCAGCTCGACACCCTCCACGGTGACGTACTCGCTCTGCCAAGCCTCGCTCACAAGGAGGACGCTACAGCGGTCAACTGCACGAAGGCGAGGTTGGCAAGGTGCAAACCAGCAGACGCTGCCATCCGTAGTGGTGGTTCCCGAGACACCCTCGCTGATATCAGTTCGTTGTCAGCCCAGCAGGAGCGTGGCAGGACCGCGGAGCCGCCGTGGCAGACCGTCCGCCGAGACGATCCGCAATGGTTCGGGGACCCCCCAACACCAGCCCAGGCCGCCCTTGAGGGGGGCGTGGCCGAGCGGTACGCCGTGCCTAGACAGTGGCTCGTCGAGCGGTGAGAGCCCATGTGGCCAGACCGAAAAAGACCGTCCGGCAGACGTTCCATGGACTTCATGCGCAGATTGGGTAAGAGCCGCCGGACGACCCCGCCCCCCAGAGCCCAGATCCCGTCCGGCACAGTGGCCATGGCGATGAAGAGGCTGCCCAGGACCGCCATCTGCAGCCAGGCCGGTGCGCCGGACGGCTGCACGAACAGAGGCAGGAACGCAAGGAAGAACACGGCAGTCTTCGGGTTGAGGCATCCGACCATCAGGCCCTGCGTGAACGCCCGCCGTGCCGGTAACGCATCGCTCGATGAAGCCAGCGTGTGCAGAGGCCGTTCTTCGCGGGACCTCCAGGCCTGCACCCCGAGCCAGATCAGGTAGCACGCACCGGCCAGCTTGACCAACGTGAATGCTTGCGCACTGGCCGCGATGACGGCGCTCAGGCCCGCGACGGCCGCGACGACATGCGCCACGTAACCCAGCTCCACGCCGGCGACGGCACTCAGCCCAGCCCGGCGGCCAGAGCTTAGAGTCGTCGTGACCACGTACGCCACCGACGGCCCTGGAGCCAGCACGATTGGCAGGCTCGTGGCCATGAAGAGAAAAACAACGCTGAGCTGCATTCCAAGCGCCCTTCGCGTGATGGACGGGGAAGTGCAGACGCTAGCGCAGCCACAGCGGCTTGTGCTCGCTGCTGCTCGTGCGGGTACGACGTTCCGTAGGACGGGCTACCGGGACAGGCTGTGCCGTAGGGGGAACGTCCACCGGTACACGCCCTGGCCGCGCTGAGCGTGGGGCTGGCGTCGACCGTCGGGCTACCTGACGGTGGTACCTGTAGCTCCAAGCGGCGTCGGACTGGAGAGCCAATTCGCCGAACGACGACCCTCGTCGAGGAGGCTAGGTGGACCCCGCTAATCAGGCATGAGCTGGGGTAGGGGCGTCCAACGCGAGCTTTATGCCGACGGCGCCGAGCAGAGTGCCGGTGGCGCGGCGCTGCCACCGCATCCAGCGGGGCCGTCCTCCCAAGAAGGTGGCGATCGTGCCGGCCGCGAGAACAATGCCCGCGTTCACCACCATGCTGACGGTGATCTGCACGCCGCCCAGCACGAAGCCCTGGACCACGGTGTGCCCTGCGGCCGGGTCGATGAACTGCGGAATCAGCGCCATGTACATGATGGCTGCCTTGGGGTTGAGCAGGTTGGTCACCAGCCCCATCCGGAACAGCTTCCCGCGCGAGTCCCTCGGCAGGGTGGTGGTCTCGAACGGGGACGTGCCGCCGGGCTTGAGGGTCTTCCAGGCCAGGTAGAACAGGTAGACCGCGCCAACCGCTTTCAGCGCGACGTAGAGCCACGGCACCAGCACGAACACGGCCGCCAAACCAAGGTTGGCGATCGTCATGTAGATCAGGAACCCGACGACGGTGCCCGCGAGGGAGACCAGTCCCGCCCGCCAGCCTTGGCTGATGCTCCGCGATACCAGGTAGACCATGTTCGGCCCCGGGGTGAGCACCATCCCCAGCGCCACCAGCGCCATCCCCAGCACAGCAGCCAGCGACACCATCAGTCACAACCCCTTCCTCGAGCCTTGCGCATCCTGTCATGACCGCCGAGCCACCCTGAACCGAATGCCAAAGTGCCGCCCGGGCTCCTACTCGTACCCGACCAGCGTGCCCGTCGTCGCCGACCACAGCAGGCCCGGATAGCTGCGCTGACCCTTGTAGGTCGGGAACGAACGCACCGGGCGACCCGCGAGGACAGCAGCAGCGTCAACCTTGTTGAGTGTCGAATCGACCCAAACCTTCGACGGACAGGTAGCGAACCTCAGGGTCCGCAGCGGCATCTGCACAACCTGGCACGATGACAAGTTAACAGGAAGAGTGCCAAGTAGGTGACACCAATGCAGGAGAAGTGACAACTTGGCCAGGAACCTACAAGAGGAGGGCCGTGGTTGAGGTCTTCCTCGAAATCGGTTCCGAGTCAGAACCTCGTTGAGAACCATGCTTCGGAACCGATTTTAGATAGGGCGTCAAGCGATCCACGGGCTGACGCCTAGTAGCCAAAGTGCCCCTTCCGGGGCGCCCGTTCCGGGCTGAAAATGGGGGTGTGACCGTCCGGTGACGCCGTGGTTTCTATGGTCCCATGAGGCCGTCATCTAGCCGGGTGGGAGTTGCGTGTTGGGC
>JAABUN010001620.1_pt1 | contig 47777 bp, 44 predicted proteins | sample 5559311 | NCBI WGS metagenome assembly JAABUN01 (sample SAMN10711877, study PRJNA513370) | rock metagenome | isolation source: Antarctica rocks | place: Antarctica: Victoria Land, Siegfried Peak sud
ACCGTTTCCTGTCGGTGCACGATTCGATAAATAATGAATGCCTGGGATTCTTCACCGATGACCCGGCGCCAAGCGAAGTGCGTAATATGGTGCTGGGCGGCCTCGCCGACCTGCGGGAGTTTTGCCAGCACAACCAGGTGGATGAGATTTATTTCGCGCTGCCGTTCGACCAGACGGACTTAATTCAGGAGTTGTCCAGCTTCGCGGACGATAACTTTATCACGTTCCGTATCGTGCCCGATTTTGAGGGCACGCTGCGCAAAAACGTCAATATTCATTACCACGATTACGGCCCTATCCTGACCGTGCGCCGGCACCCGCTGGGGTCGCGGGCCAACCAGCTTTCCAAGCGGGCATTTGACCTGGCTTTTTCGGGCCTGGTTATCGTCGGGATTTTCCCCATCATAATGCCGATACTGGCGCTGCTTATCAAGCTCGACTCGCCGGGGCCGGTGTTTTTCAAGCAGATGCGGCCCGGCAAGCACAATAAGCTGTTTCCGTGCTACAAGCTGCGCACCATGCGCACCGACCTGAGCGGTACCGAGCTGCAAGCCACCAAAGGCGATGCCCGCGTTACGCGCGTTGGCCGGTTTTTGCGAGCCTCCAGCCTCGACGAGCTGCCGCAGTTCTTCAACGTGTGGCTGGGCCACATGTCGGTGGTAGGGCCCCGGCCCAATATGCTGTCGCAGCTGGAAGAATATTCCAAGCGCATGAATACCTACGCTCACCGCCACACCGTGACGCCCGGCATCACGGGCTACGCGCAGGTCAACGGCTTCCGGGGCGAAACCAGGGCCTCGGGGGCTATGGAAAAGCGCGTGGAATATGACTTGAAATACGTAGAAAACTGGTCCCTGCTCCTCGACGTGCAAATCATCATTAAGACGGTGAAAAACATGATTGAGGGGGAGAAGAATGCTTATTGATTGTTTATGGCTGATTGTTGAGGACTTATCTGTTTACGACGGCTGTTGCCTTAAGCTATTGTAAATCAATTAACAATCAACCTCCAACAATAAACAATTACCTAATCTTATGTTGTCGAAGCAGCTGGTTCTTGATTCGCCGATTGCCATCGGCCCGTTCAAGGAGTTCGTAGATACCATTTTGCAACTCGGAGCGGCGCGCTCCTCGGCCTACGTGTGCTGTGCCAACGTGCACATGCTGGTCGAAGCCCATCGCGATGCCAGCTTCCGGCAAGTACTGGCCGAGGCCAACCTCGTAACCCCCGATGGCGGCCCCGTAGCCAGCATAGCGGGCTGGCGCGGTGGCCAGGCCCAGGAACGGGTAGCTGGCATGGACCTGCTGCCCGCGCTGCTCGCGGAAGCGGCCAGGCGTGGGCAATCGGTTTATTTCTACGGCACTACCGACGACGTGCTGCGGGCCATAGTAGACCGGGCGCGGCGCGAGCTGCCGGCCCTGCGAATTGGGGGCACCTGCGCGCCCCCCTTCCGGCCCCTTACCCCCGCCGAAGAGGCCGAACACGTGGCGGCCATCAACGCCGCCGACCCCGACCTGCTGTTTGTGGCCCTGGGCTGCCCGCGGCAGGAGAAGTGGATGGCCGCGCACCGTGGGCAGGTAAAAGCCTGTATGCTGGGGGTAGGGCAGGCATTCCTGACCTACGCGGGCCTGGAGCAGCGCCTGCCGGTGTGGGCGCGCCGGCTGTGGCTGGAGTGGGCCTACCGCCTCTACCTGGAGCCGCGCCGCCTGTGGCGCCGCTACCTGCTCACCAACTCCCGCTTTCTGTATCTTATGGCGCGCCAGACGCTGACCAGGGCCTGGGGCTAGTGCTGGCTGGCACGTTGCGCAAAAAACAGGGGGTAGGGGGGCGCTGCTGGCCTCCCTACCCCCTGTTTGTCTGGCCGCTATCCGGCTTTCTGGTAGCTTAGTGTTTGACCTCTAAGCGCAACGTGTTGGCAGGCTGGGTTTTGCTGATGACGCGCAGCGTGTAGGGGCCGGTCGGCAAGTAAGCAGTAGTGATGGTAAACTGATTAGTGCCGGGGGTAGCTACCCGCCAGTGCTGGGCTGCCAGGTTGCCCTGGGCATCCAGAATAGAAATGACGGCGATATCGCGCTGGTTAAACGACATGCTGAGCGTCACCTGATTGTCGGCGGGGTTAGGGTAAAGGGAGGAGGCATCGGCCGGGGAGGTAGTGGGCAGGCTATCGCCTTGCTGCACCAGCTCCACATCGTCGAAGTATAGCCACTGGCCCTTACTGGCCCGCGAGTAAAAGCCAATTTCGCATTGCCCGTTGCTGACGGTGATGTTGGGAATGGTTACGCGGACCCACTGCCCATCGGGGGTAGCGGGCGCGTCGGCTGCCAGGGCAGTGCCGCCAAAGTTTTTGGCTTGCAGCTGGGCCAGGTTTTGGCCGCCGCTACTTTTCATCCAGGCACTCAGCGCATAGGTGCCGGCTGGTAGGTTCTTGATTACCTGATAGGTATAGACCTCATAATCCTTGGGGCGGTAGTGCGTGCCGTGGTAAAGGCCGCCGTGCGCGCCGGGGTAGGCCTCGGTGTAGTCGGCGTTGTCGTTGGTGCCTTGGCCAGTAGTCGTCTGCCAGCCGGTGGGCGCACCCACGGGAAGTCCATCGGCCTCGAAGCCGGGGTTCACGACCAGGTTGCTACCCGTCGCGACCGGCGTGGTGGGGGTAGTTGACGCGGCGCTCACCGTCAGGCTCGTGGTGGCCGAGGTGGTGCTGGCCCCGGCATTGTCGGTGGCCACGGCCGTGAGGGAGTAAGTGCCGGCGGCGGGGGGCATCCAGCTCAACTGGTAGGGGGTAGCGGTGGTTTCGCCCAGCTTGGTGGGGCCGTTGAAAAATTCCACCTTGGCTATGCCATTGGCATCGGCGGCCGTGGCGCTCAGGGTCGCGGCCTGGCCCAGGGTGAGGGCCGTTGGCGAGGCCGCCAGGCTCACGGTAGGGGCCGTGTTGGCCGCCGCTGCGGTCAGCGTAAAGTCGTCAAAATACAGCCAGTTGTCCGCGTTGGCTTTCGAATAAACGCCGATTTCGCACTGGCCGTTGGTGACGCTGATGTTCTGGATGGCCACCTGCACCCACGTGCCGGGCGAAGCACCGATAGTTGAGGTAAGCGCCGCGCCGCCGTAGTTTTTGGCCTGAAGCTGGGCCGTATTCTGGCCGCCGCCGCTCCTGACCCAGGCGCTGAGGGTGTAGGTACCGTTGGCCAGGCCCGTCACCACCTGGTAGGTGTACACCTCGTAGGCCTCGGGGCGGTAGTGCGTGCCGTGGTACGTGCCCGAGTGCGCGCCACCGTAGCTTTCGGTGTAGTCGGCGTTGTCGTTGGTGCCCGTGCCGGGGGTAGTGGCCCAGCCGGTGGGCGCACCCACCGCCGCGTTATCAGCCTCAAAGCCGGGGTTGGTGACGGTACCGGTGTTAACAACGGGGGTAGGGGTAGGGGCGGGCGCCGGGGCTACCGCGCCTACCGGCCCGACGGTCACGCCGTTCTGCGTCAGCTTTTGCTGCCACAGCGCGTACTCGTTGTCTTCGGTAGCTACCGTAATCGGGTTGGGCAGGCTGGTGGTGCCGGTGCAGGTGGCGCAGGCGCCGGGGCTCAGGTCCTGGCGGTCGGGGTAGGGGCTGTTGGCACCCCGGCGCACGTAGCCGATGGTGTTGTTGGCAATCCGGTTGTTGAAGAAAACGCTGGCCGGCTGGTTGTAGTAGTTGAATACGGCCGTGCCGGCGTAAGTAGCGTTCAGGCGGGTGCCATCGGGTAGCAGCGCGCTGGTAACCATGCGGTTATCGTGATAATACACGTCGTGGCCGGCCGCGATGTTCATGGCCGCGTTGCAGGTACTCACAAACTGGTTACTGCTGGCTTCGATGTAGCCCGCGGCCCCGGCCAGGGTATTGGCGTCGCCGTCGGTAGTCATGCCCGTGCCCGTAAACTGGCCCGCCGTGGCGGGGTAGGGGTAGGCCCCGCGCACGAAGTTGTCGTGCACCCGAATGGGGCTGCCCGCCGTGCCCGACGAGTTGTAGAGGTTGATATTATCCTCCACCAGGCTCTGGTTGGGCGTGTTAATCACCTCGTTATAAGCAATATCGACCCCGGACAGGTTCTGCACCGTGTTCAGCTGCAAGAAGCTGCTGCGGGTGCTACCGCCGTTGTTGCGCCAGCGGCCGTCCACGTTGCGCACCTGGTTGTAGCGCACCGTGAGGGTGCCGCCGCTGCTGGTCCAGCGGTTGACCACGATGCCACTCGTGCCGCTGAAGTAATTGTGCTCAATGACCAGGTTGGCCGACTGGTACGTATCGAGGAAGTGGCCCGGCGACTGGCCATCGACCGAGGGGGCCAGGGCCACGCCGCTACAGTTGCGCACGGTCAGGTTGGCGCCGGTGCCCGACTGAATCAGGTAGCCGGCCCCCGACAGGTTGCAGCCCTGCAACACCACTGGCTCGGTGGTGTTCACCAGGATGCACGGCACCCCCGAGGCCAGGCTCCGGTAGTTGCCCGTATAGGTGCCCCCCCTGGTGATGACCAGAGGCGCCGAATACGTAATTGCCTGGGCTTGCGCCAGGGTGGGCAGCAAGCTCGCGGCGACCAGTACCCGGCCGCCCCAGGCAGCCAGCGTACGGCCAGGGCAAAGCCAGCCAGCCAGAAGATGTAGTTTAACCATAATAAAAAAGTGGTAATGAAACTAAAAAAAATATAAAATGAGTAAGGGCTATCCAAGCAAAGTTACACGGCTCATAGCATTTGTAAGCATTTGATTCAGGGATTAGTAAGAATTAAGCTGTCTAGCTAAAATCAAATGAATCAAGACTTAGCGAGTGAGAAAAATGAAATAATAATGAATAGTTAATAAAATGGTGGCCCTTACTTTCGTTGCCGGTGCCGTATGTTAGTTCAATCATGAGCCAGCTTTGGAAACACATTCTCAGCCGCCTAAGCGACGAGCTGGCCCTGGCCTACCAGCGCCTGGTGCCCGAGCGGCCGGCCCTGCTGGTGTTCATGTTTCACGTGCTGTTTGAGGACGCGGCGGCCATGAGCCGGCACGAGGTAGACCCGCAGCAGCGCATTACCACCGACATCTTCGCGCGGTTCGTGGCGCACTTTCTGGCCCACGGCTACCAGTTTGTGACGCCCGCCGACGTGCTGCGCGGCCTCGACCCCGCCGGCAGGTATGCTCTGCTCACCTTCGACGATGGCTACTTCAACAACCAGCTGGCGCTGCCCATTCTGCGGCGCTACGGGGTGCCGGCCACGTTCTTCATTTCCAGCCACCACGTGCTGGCGGGCCAGGCCTTTTGGTGGGACGTGGTGTACCGCGCCCGCCGGCGGCAGCCCCTGCCCCCTGCCGCGCAACTAGCCGAGTATGAGCGGCTAAAAAGTATGCGGCACCCGGAAATCGACCACTATCTGCTCACGCATTTCGGGCCCGACGCCCTGCGGCCGGTCGGCGACCTCGACCGGCCCTTCACGCCCGCCGAGCTGCAAGCCTTCGCCCGCGAGCCCGAGGTGACGCTCGGTAACCACACCGCCCACCACGCCATCCTGACCAACTACGCGCCGGCCGCCGCGGCCCACGAGCTGGCCGCCTGCCAGCAGCACCTGGCGCAGCTGGCTGGGCCTACCCCCCGCGCCGTGGCCTACCCCAATGGCAACACCTCGGCGGCCGTGGTGGCGGCCGCCACCACGGCGGGCCTGTGCCTGGGCGTGACGGTAGAGCCCGGCAAAAACTACCTGCCTTTTGCCCGGCATACGGTAGATACCTTGCGGCTCAAACGTTTCCTGCTGTGGGGCGACCGCGACGTGGAGCGGCAGTGCCGCCTGTTTCGCGCCGATTTCAACCTGAAAGAGCGGCTTCGCTCGTGGCAACGGGGGTAGGGCCGCTGGCCCGGCGCCCGGCCGTCTTTACCTATGAAAATACTCTGGCTCGCGCCCTACCCCCACCCGCTCGACGTGAAGGCGCATCCCGTGCCCTGGATAGGAGCCCTGGCCGACCAGCTGCGCCAGCAGCCCGGCCTGGAGCTAACGGTACTGCACTGGACCACTAAAATAACGGCAAAAACTGACGAGTTTGAGCGCGATGGTATCCGGTTTATCTACCTGAAAATGCCCTCGGTGCGGGCCGATATCCTCACGCTCTACCAGTGGCGCATCGCTATCGGGCGGGCCTGGCTGCGCCGGCACGCGGCCGGCTACGACCTGCTGCACCTGCACGGCTCCGAGCTCCAGCTGCCCGCCATGACGGCCGGCCTGCCCCAGCCGCGGCTGCTGTCGGTGCAGGGCCTGGTGTCGCAGTATCCGCCTTTCGTGCCCAGCTGGCGCTCGTGGCTGAAGGTGCTCTGGACGCTGGCCGGCTACTACGAGCGGCGCTATCTGCCGGCTATTCACCATTTTGTGTGCCGCACGCACTGGGACCAGGCGCTCGTGCGGCAGCTCAGCCCCGGCTGCACGGTGCACCACAACTGGGAGGTTATCCGGCCCGAATTCTTTCACCCGCCCGCCTTGCCCGCGCCGGTGGGGGGTAGGCCGCGGCTGGTATTCGTGGGCGGCACGCAGGTAATGAAGGGCTTCCGCGAGGTGCTCGCCGCGTTCGACCTCATCCGGCAGCAGGTGGAGGCGCGGCTGGTTATCGCCGGGGTGGCCCGGCCCGCCGAGGTGTGGCAAGCCGTGCGGCAAGCTGGCCTCCGGCACATTGGCCCCGCCGACATCGAGTGCCGCCCCCTGCTGACGGGCCCCGAGCTGGCGCGGCTCTTTGGCGAGTCGGTGGCCCTGCTGCACCCGTCCTACGTCGATAACAGCCCCAATAGCGTGTGCGAGGCCCAGGTGGCCGGCCTGCCCGTGGTGGTCACCGACGTGGGCGGCGTGCGTTCCCTGGTCGAAGGCGAAGTGACCGGGCTGCTTTGCACGCGCGCCCCGGCCAGCATCGCGGCCCAGGCGCTACGCCTGCTGCTCGATGCCGCCCTGCGCCAGCGCCTCGCCGCCCAGGCGGCGGCCGTAGCCCGCGCCCGCCACGACCCGGCCGTGATTGTGGCTCGTACGTTGGAAATTTACCGGGCGGTATTGGGGTGTTAAAGCGGTTGTCAGGTTAGGATTTGGCTTTGTTCTGGTAAGTCGGCCCGGCGTCAACCTCACCCCCTGCCCCGCCAGAACGTAACGGCTCTGGGGCTAGGGGTAAGGTGCCGCCAGAACTTAACAGCGCTGACCCCCTCTCCAAAAAAGAGGAAGCACCTCAAATGCCGTGCGCCTGATTGCTACCGTTGGCCAAGCCGGCGCCAGCCTGCGGGCGCTGCTTTTGCTGGCGGACCTGGAGCCCGGCAAAGGGCTGGCCGACACGGCCTACGACAGCGACGCGACCCGTGCCTAATGCACCCAAAAAGGCATTGAAGCCTTATCCCCAGCCATCCAAACCGGGTAGGGCCCCGGCCGATGGACGAAAAAACCTACCGCGACCGCAACAAAATCGAGCGCTTTTTTGGCCGCCTCCAGCAGTACCGGCGCTTGGCCACAGGCTACGAAAAAGCCGTTGTCTCTTTCCTGGCTTTCTGGCATATCGGGGCCGCGCCAGATTGGCTTAGATGACGAAGTGATTGTTTAAGTGGGCGATGGTCTAACTGAGGGTGATAAGCAATTTGCGATTAATCGTAATTATTTTCTTAAATCCTTGGCGAATAACGAGTTAAAATTAATTGAAATCATTCGAATTGGTTTTATCACCCTCAGTCAGACCATCGCCTGGTTTTTTAATGCTTGATTCCTGGGCTATAGTCAAACCACTGATTTGCAGCCTGTTGAATTTCGCTGCAAGTTGGGTTATTGTCAGAAGCCCACGCGACAATTCCATCCGGGCGTATCAGTACAGTGCTCAAGCCTACTTGGTCCTTCGCCTGGCCCGAAACATACTTCAGGTGGTCATCGAACGCACGCGCCAGCATTTTGAGGGAAGCATTCCCGCCAAAGTCAAGCAGCATTCCTTGGCCATCGTGCATCAGTTCGCCAATCCTCGTTCCATCTTCGAACTCGAAGTTGGGAACGCTGTGACTTACTAGCGGGTGGTCGCCACCGAGGTTGTAAGGTGTGGAGATACCTCACACCTTTCCGGCAATATATACTCGTCAGGAAGTGAGTTGCGAAAGTAGTGGAAGAAAAGTGCTAAACTTGCCGCGTGCAGGAGCAGTTAACGACGGCAGAGCGACAGCAGTTGCGGCAGGTGCAAAAGCAGCGGCGTGGTAAAAGCCTTACAGGCCTGGGTGGCCGCCACCTACGGGGTAGCGTATCCGGTTTCGGGCTTGACGGAACTCCTGCACCGGCTGGGCTTTACCCACAAGCTGACCACGCCCGTGCCCTGCCAGGCGGAGGCCGACGAGCAACAGGCCTTTTTGCAGGAACTGGCCGTGCCCGAAGCCCACGTCGAGCGGGGACAGGCCGTGCTCTACTATGCCGATGCGGCCCACCCCACCCACAACACGCGCTGCACCCGCGCCTGGTGCGCCGTGGGCCAGCAGCACCCGCTGCTCACCGTCAGCGGCCGGGAGTGGGTGAACCTGAACGCGGCCCTGAAGGCTTATAACCCGACGCAGGTGCTGCTGGACGAAATGGACTGCGTGAACGCGCAGAGCACGAGACGCTTATGGGAGAAATTGTTAGTGGCTCATCCCGACAAAGCGTGCATTTACGTGGTCTGTGACAACGCCCGCTACTACAAGAGCAAAGAGTTGCGGGCGTGGCTGGCCGATAAGCCCCTCGTGCAGGTATTTTTACCGCCCTACTCGCCCAACCTGAACCTGATGGCGCGCCTGGGGAAGTAGTTGCGCCAGAAGATTATCAACACGACTTTCTACCGCCCCACAGGCGAGTTCCGCCAAGCTGTGCGCGGCTTTTTCTCCCGGCTTCCCGAGTTTGGGCACGACCTCGCGTCCCTACCAACCCGCAAATACCATATTCTCCACGCGCAGCCCACTTCGTGACAAGTATAACTTGCCTTGACAAAGGTATTTTTGGGCTTTCGGGGTAGCAGGTATCCCTTTTAGTTACCGTTCAGTTTATGCGTTTTTCAATTGGTGTAGTTCTTCTAGCCCTAAGTAGTATGGGTAGCGTAGTACTGCCGGCTCATGCCCAAAAAACCAAGTCGGCACCGTTTAGCTACTTGCCCGAGCAGGGCGAAGACCGGTATAATCAGCGAGTGCCGCAAAAAACGTTGCCTCTGGCCGACGGCAGCGGCTTCGTAATCCTGGCTCACCAAAGTGGGAGTGCCTACGCCGTGGAGCGCTACGATGCAGACCTCAAGAGGCAGTGGAGCACTACCCTGCCCGTAGTGCCCGGCGAAACGATAGAAGCCTTCGGTCGCAGCGCCGAGCAGGCCTGGGTAGTGGTGCATCACGCCGACGAAAGCGGCCAGAGCCTGACGGTGCAGCCCGTGGCCCTGGGTAGCGGGCAAAAGGGTACGCCCGTGGTGATGATAACTGCCGGCACCCGCGACCGCCGCCCCGGCGTGCGCCTCTCGCCCGATGGCAACCGCCTGCTGGCCTTCCGCTACGCCACCCGCGACGAGCAGGTGCGCAGTATGCAGGGCACGCTCTACGACCAGAAATTGAACAAAATCCTGGAGCGGACCTATGATTTTCGCGACCAGGGCGACTTTTTCTCACCCAATATCCTGCTCGCCAACGATGGCACGCAGTACGTGACGCTGCTCGGCGATGGCATGAAAAAGCTGACTGCCCGCCGCTACCCCCCTACCCCCGACCGGGTGGGCGTAGCCACCGCCATTCCGGTGATGGGCATTCCGGTGGGCGGCACGTTTGGCGGCCAGCCCATTACTATTCGCGATGCGAAGTTTACGCTCCAGCCTGACGGCCAGCTCTATGCCGTGGCGCTCTGCGCCAACTACAACACCGGCGACCTGAGCGGCCTGAAGGCCGTGCGCTTCGATTTTGAGGCCAGCCAACTCAAATTAGCGGAGGAATTACCCTTCGCTCCGGCTTTCCTAACGGAGGTGAGCAAGGCCACTGGGGCCGAAGCTAAGCGGCTGGCCGACGTTTACTTAGGTGATATGTTCCTGACGGAAGGCAAAAACCTGGTAGTCATCGCCGAGCGTCATTTTGAGGAGGGCGGCCCCGAACTGCCGGTGCACGCCCGCGAGCTGTATCTATTTGGCTACAGCCCGTTCCTTACCCCCACCTGGCACCTCATCGTGGCCAAGGACCAGGTAGCGCCGCCCATCGACAGCTACACCGGCATCGGCTACCGGGCCGCCGTTTTTGGGGAAGACCTACAGCTTTTAACGCTCGAAGCTATTGGCGGCAAGTCGGACCTCTACCTGCGCCACGTGCAGGTGCCTACCGGCGTCATCAGCGCCCCGCAGCGCCTCAAGCTCAACGTAGCCAACGACCAGCAACTGGCTTACGTTAAAGATTTCACGGCGTGGCTAAATCCGAAAACTATTATCGGCGTAAGTCGCCCCAACAAAAAATCGGCAGCGCTCCAGCTAAACGAAGTCAAGCTCAAATAAACCGCAGATTCAAACGGATTAAACGGATTTCGCTGATACGCCGCTAGCGCGGCTGGCTTTTTTTGGCCAACACTGGCTGGATACTCGGATGAATAATAAGGGTGCAATAGAAAAGGCTGCTCGCAAGAGCAGCCTTTTCTATGTGCGTTAATTGGTAGTCAGCCGCGCTAGCGGCGTATCTGCGAAATCCGTTTAATCCGTTTGAATCTGCGGTCTAGTAGCAGTATTCGTTGGCTTCGATGAGCTTGGCGGCCACGCGGCGGCGGGCATCCTTCACGTTGAAGAGGTCAGGCTTGGTGAAGCGCTTGAGGCCCATGCTCATCAGGCGCTGCTCGTCGCCTTCGGTCATGCTGGCAATGGCTTCGCGGCCCGATTTCTCCACCAGGTCAATGGCATCGGAGAGGTACACGCGGGCCATGTCGAGCTGCTGGGCCAGGGCTTCTTCGCCTTTGGCGGCAATTTCCTTTTCTACGCGCAGCAAGGTGCTTTCGGCGGTGTAGGTTTTGATGGCCATGTCGGCGATGTTCATCAATACCTCCTGCTCCTTGGCGAGCGAGTTCATGTACTTCTGCACGGCCGTGCCGGCCACCATCAGGATGGCCTTCTTCATGTTGGCGATGGCTTTCTTCTCGCTGGCGAAGGCCGAATCGTCGCTCTCGCCCATGCTCGGGATGCTCATCAACTCCTGCTGCACGGCCTGGGCCGGGCCCATGAGGTCGATTTCGCCCTTCAGGCCCTTCTTCAGAATCATATCCACGGCCAGCATCCGGTTGATTTCGTTGGTGCCCTCGAAAATCCGGTTGATGCGTGAGTCGCGGTAGTTGCGGTCCATCGGGTAGTCGGCCGAGAAGCCGTAGCCGCCGTAAATCTGCACGCCCTCATCGGTCACGTAATCAAGCACTTCCGAGCCCTCTACTTTCAGAATGGCGCACTCCACGGCAAACTCGCGGGCCGCGCCCAGCAGCGCCTCGTTGGTGCCGAGGCCGCTGGCCAACAGCTCCTGCTCCTTGCGGTAAATGTCCTCGCCAGCCCGGTAAATGGCCGATTCCACGGCGTACATGCGAATGGCCTGTTGCGCCAGCTTGTAGCGAATCGCGCCAAACTTCGAGATGGGCAGCTTGAACTGCACGCGCTCGTTGGCATACTTCACGCTCTGTGTAGCCGTGGCCTTGGCGCCGCCCAGGCAAGCCGCCGCTAGCTTAACGCGTCCGATATTCAGCACGTTAAAGGCAATGAGGTGGCCTTTGCCAATCTCGCCCAGCACGTTTTCCTTGGGTACTTGTGCATCGCTCAAGAACACTTGGCGCGTTGAAGAGCCGCGGATGCCCATCTTGTGCTCCTCGTTGCCGAGGCTCAGGCCGGGCGTATCCTTGTCCACGATAAAGCCCGTGAACTGCTCGCCGTCAATCTTGGCAAACACAATGAACACGTCGGCAAAGCCAGCGTTGGTAATCCACATTTTCTGGCCGTTCAGCACGTAGTGCGTGCCTTCTGCGTTCAGCACGGCCTTAGTCTTCGCGCCCAGCGCGTCGGAGCCCGAACCCGGCTCGGTGAGGCAATACGCGCCCATCAGCGTGCCGTCGGTGAGGCCGGGGATATATTTCTGCTTCTGCGCGTCGGTGCCGAAATACAGAATCGGCAGCAGGGCAATGCCCGTGTGCGCCGCAAAGGCCACCGGAAACGAGTTGCCGCCGCCTACCCCCTCCGTCACGCGCAACGCGGTCGGGAAGTCCATGTCGAGGCCGCCAAACTGCTCCGGCACGCTCACCCCAAACAAGCCGAGCTGGCCGGCTTTCTCCATCAGGCCGCGCATGAGGCCTTCCTCGTGGTTGTCGAGGCGCTCCAGCAGCGGGTGTACTTCAGCGGCTACGAAGTCCACGCAGGTCTGGTACATCATGTTCTGCTCCTCCGTGAAGTCGGCAGGCGTGAAAACGTCTTGAGCCTCAGTGGGCTTGATGATGAATTCGCCGCCTTTCACGACGGCTTTGTTCGATACTTCCATGATGGTAATTAGAATAAGGTGGGAGTGAAACTATTAGGCTTGCCGCGTAATTAGCCAACCAAGCGCCGGCTGTTTTAGTGTTGCAAGATAAGTAAAAAATGTTAGGCGTGCCGACTATTTAATCGAAAGAAAACCCCAAAAGTTTTGGGGTAGTCAGTTGTTCCTTATAGGTAACCTAGACCTTTATCTTCAATGCTTATTACTTCAGGTAATGACTGTAAATGTTCGGAGAAGGTTTGCCGTTGTTCCTCGGTTGGAGCTTTGTAATATCGACTGCCATCGAGTATAAATGAGCAACCGCTAACATCGCAAGCTCGAAAAACGGAAAATCCTTGCAAATTGGCAAGCGTTGAAAACCGTTCTTTTATTTCATCGACTTGGTCTTCAGTCAAGCCAACATGAAATTTGCAGCGAATCCACCATTGAGGCGTGTTAAACTCCTGAAGTCGCAGCTTTTTCCGTAGGCGCTTTTTCATAAAATAGCCACCGCAACTTCTAAAGTTGCTGATTCTGTGCTGGATTCGGGTATAGGCAGACCTTCTAGCAACAAGCCCTCAATGTGAAAGGCGATGCCTTCGCGCGCATTCTGCTCGGCCTCAGCCCGGGTTTCACCAAACGCTGCCAAGCCCGGTAAGTCGGGCACGTATGCAGAGTAGCCCGTGGCAGTATGCTCGAAAATTACCAGGTACTTTCTCATGATAAATTAGCGTAAGCCAGCTTGCTTTAAAATGCTAATAGCCGTACCAATAGCCACGTCATCAGATGGTTTATGACCAGCTAATGTAACTAAGCCAATTTTGATTGGATGCTTGAATTGCATATGGCTGCCTGATTGTCGGACCAATATCCAGCCATCGGCCTCAATCAGTTTTCTTAGCTCCTTAACTTTCATCGGGCAAACAACGTGCGAATCAGCGAGCGCCCTAAATTACTTCAGTAGCTCATAAATCCCCGCTACGCCCTGGCCGCCGCCTACGCAGGCGGTTACGATGCCGTATTTCTGGCCCCGGTCACGCAGCTCGTCGAAGAGCTGGATGGAGAGCTTGGCGCCCGAGCAGCCCAGCGGGTGGCCCAGCGCAATGGCTCCGCCGTTCACGTTCAGCTTCTCGGTGTTGATGCCCAACTCGCGTACCACGGCCAGCGACTGCGAAGCGAAGGCCTCGTTCAACTCGAATAGGTCGATGTCTTCCAGCTTCATACCGGCCTGGCGCAGGGCTTTCGGCACGGCGGCAATCGGACCCATACCCATGATGCGCGGGTCCACGCCCTCGGTGGCGTAGGTGACCATGCGGGCGATGGGTTCCAGGTTCAATTCTTTCACCATGCGCTCACTCATCACGAGCACGAAGGCCGCGCCGTCGGAGGTTTGCGACGAGTTGCCAGCCGTTACCGAGCCGTTGGCGGCAAACACGGGGCGCAGCCGGGCCAGCGCTTCGATAGAGGTGTCGGCGCGGGGGCCTTCGTCGGTATCGACTACGTAGGAGCGGTTTTTCTTCTTGCCGGTGGCCTGGTCGAGGTAGGTTTCCTCCACCGTGATGGGCACGATGCTCTTAGTAAACTTGCCGTCCTTGATGGCTTTAATGGCCTTCTGGTGCGACTGGTAAGAGAACTCGTCCTGGTCCTGGCGGCTGATTTTGTAGTCCTGGGCCACGGCTTCGGCGGTGAGGCCCATGCCCATGTAGTAGTCGGGGTGCTCGGTGGCTAGCTTGTAGTTGGGCACGGTTTTCCAGCCCACGGTGGGCACCATGCTCATGCTCTCGGTGCCGCCCGCGATGATGCAGTCGGCCATGCCAGCGGAAATCTTACCCACCGCCATCGCGATGGTTTCGACGCCCGAGCCGCAGTAGCGGTTCACGATGAGGCCCGGCACGTTGATGGGTAGTGCCAGCAGCGAGATGAGGCGGCCCATTTGCAGGCCCTGCTCGGCCTCAGGCACGGCGTTGCCTACTATCACGTCATCGACGCGGCTCGGGTCGAGCGCGGGCACCGACTTCACGAGGTGCTTGATAACCTCGGCTGCCAGGTCATCGGGACGGGTGAAACGGAAGACGCCACGCGGCGCTTTGCCAACGGCCGTGCGGTAGCCGGCCACGATATATGCGGTATTAGCCATAATACTAGGGTGGGATTTTTTTAGCGCAGAGTTTCGCGAAGTTGGCAGAGTTTCGCGGAGTTTTTCGCCTTTGCGGAACTCTGCCAACTTCGCGAAACCCTGCGCTAAATCAATTAATTACGAAGGGGTTTACCAGTGGTGAGAATCGACTGAATCCGCTCCAGCGTCTTGCGCTCGCCGCAGAGTGAGAGGAATGCCTCGCGCTCCAAATCCAGCAGGTACTGCTCGCTCACCTCGGTAGGGGAAGAGAGGTCGCCGCCGCACATCACGTAGGCGAGCTTGTCGGCGATGAGCTGGTCATGCGCGGAGATATACTTGCCTTCTTTCATGGCGTACACCCCCGTTTTGAACATGGCCAGCGCGCCCTTGCCGTGCACCTTGATGTTGGTTTTCTGACTGGGTTGCGAGTAGCCGGCATCGGCCAGCTCGATGGCGGCGGCCCTGGCCTGGGCGATTACGCGGTTGGGGTTCACCACCACCTCGTCGCCCCGGCGCAGGAAGCCCAGGTCGAACGCCTCGGCGGCCGAGGTCGAAACCTTGGCCGTGCTGATGGTCATGTAGGTGTTGCGCAGCAGGTTGAATTCCGGCTCGCCTTCCTCGTACTTGGCGGCGGTACGCAGCGTCATTTCCTTGGTGCCGCCGCCGCCCGGTATCAGGCCCACGCCGAATTCCACGAGGCCGATGTACGACTCGGCCGAGGCTACCACGCGGTCGCAGTGCAGGTTGAGCTCGCAGCCGCCGCCCAGCGTGAGGCCGTGCGGCGTGCCCACCACCGGAATGCTGCTGTAGCGCATCCGCATCATGGCCTGCTGAAACTGCTGAATCATCATATTCAGCTCGTCAAATTCCTGCTCCAGCGCCTGCATGTACACGAGGCCCAGGTTGGCGCCGGCCGAGAAGTTCGGCGCGTCGTTGCCCACCACGAGGCCGCGGTAGCCGGCTTCGGCCAGCTCTACCCCCTTCAACAGGCCCTGAATCACGTCGGTGCCGAGCGAGTTCATCTTGGAGTGAAACTCCACGTTCAGGATGCCGTCGCCGAGGTCGATAACCGACGCCCCGGCGTTCTTCCACAGCACTTTGCCGCTGGCCCGCAGATTGTCGAGAATGATAAAGTTCTCTACCCCCGCCACCGGCTGGTACTGCTTGCTCTCGCGGTCGTAGAACTTGCGCGTGCCGTTCTCCACCTTGTAAAAGGTCTGGCTACCAGCGGCCAGCATTTCCTCTACCCACGGCGCTATGCTGCGCCCGGCGGCCTTGGCCAGCTCGATGCCGGCCGGCACGCCCAGCGCGTCCCAGGTTTCAAACGGCCCCAGCTCCCAGCCGAAGCCAGCGCGCAGCGCGTCGTCAATCTTATAAAGCTGGTCGGCGATTTCGGGCACGCGGTTGCTCACGTAGGCGAAGAGGCTGCCGAAGCTCAGGCGGTAAAATTCGCCCGCCTTGTCCCTACCCCCCACCAGCACCTGGAAGCGGTCGGCCAGCTTGTCGATGCTCTTGGTCAGTTCCAGCGTGGCAAACTTTACCTTCTGCGAAGGCTTGTACTCCAGCGTATTGAGGTCCAGGGCGTGGATTTCCGACTTGCCGCCCTCGTCCTTCACTTTCTTGTAGAAGCCCTGGCCGGTTTTGTCGCCCAGCCACTTATTCTCGCCCATTTTCTTCACGAAATCAGGCAGCACGAATACGTCTTTGGCCTCATCATTCGGCAGGCCCTGGGCCAGGCCGTTGGCCACGTTGATTGTTGTGTCCAGCCCCACCACGTCGGAGGTGCGCAGCGTGGCCGACTTGGCGTGGCCGATAACCGGGCCGGTGAGCTTGTCGGTTTCCTCCACCGTCAGGCCCAGCTTCTGCATGGTCTGCATGGCGTCGAGCAGGGCAAAAACGCCCACGCGGTTGGCAATGAAGCCGGGCGTGTCCTTGGCCAAAACCACCGTCTTGCCCAGGTACAGGTCGCCGTAGTGCAGCAGAAAATCAACCACTTCCGGCTTGGTGTCGGGGGTAGGGATGATTTCGAGCAGCTTCAAATAGCGCGGTGGGTTGAAGAAGTGGGTACCCGCGAAATTCTCCTGGAAATCCTGCGAGCGGCCCTCGGCCAGCAGGTGAATCGGGATGCCGCTGGTGTTGCTCGTGATGAGCGTGCCCTTCTTGCGGAACTGCTCTACGCGCTCGTAAAGACTCTTTTTAATGTCGAGCCGCTCCACGACTACCTCAATTACCCAATCACAGGACGCGATTTCCTTCAGGTTGTCATCGAAGTTGCCGGTCTTGATGCGGCTCACCTCGCTCTTGCGATAGAGCGGCGACGGGTTGGCCGCCACGGCGGCCTGCAAAGCGCTGTTTACGATACGGTTGCGCACGGCGGGCGCATCCAGCTTCAGCCCTTTTTTCTCCTCGTCGGCCGTCAGCTCTTGGGGCGCGATGTCGAGCAGCAGCACCGACACGCCGATGTTGGCAAAATGGCAGGCAATGCGCGAACCCATCACGCCCGAGCCCAGCACGGCAACTTTCTTGATGATACGTTTCATGGAATTTAATCTGTCATCCTGAGCGCAGCGAAGGACCTTATCACGCTCGCGCCGCTCGATTGGGTGGGAATTAGTGAGCTGACGGAAGGCGGCCGTGATAAGATGCTTCCTTCGTCAGCATGACAATCGAATGTTATTGCGCCGGGGCCTCCTTGCGCAACGGCTTCAGCTCAAAGTCGTCAAAGAGCGTCTTGCCCTCAATCATGCTCGTAATCTGGCTGGCGACCTTAAAAAAGGTATCGAGCTGGCTCTGTGGGATTTTCTCGCGCACTTTCAGGTTGAAATGCCGCACCGTCTGGCGCGAAACCTCCTTCTTTTCCAGGCCCAGCTCGGTCAGGAAGATGCGCACCGAGCGCTTATCCTGGGTGTCGGCCTGCTTATAAATCAGGCCCTTCTCCTCCATGCTGCGCAAAATGCGCGTGAGCGAGCGGGTCTCGAGGCCCAGCAGCGGCGCGATTTTAGTGGCCGGCGTGCCCAGTTCCTGGTCAATGTTGAGCAGCACGAAGCCAATACTCGTGGTAATGTCGTAGCGGGCAGCCTGCGTGTTGTACATGCGCGAAATCGCGTGCCAGGCCACTTTAATATTATAATCGACGGTCTCTTCGGGTTTCATATCGCAGCGAAAGTGCGGTAAACATACGAAGAAATTTGTTAGGCTTGCATACTAATTGAAGAAGGGTAGGGTAGGCTTTAGCCTGCCGCCGGCTGGCCAAATGTGGGACTGTTGCCGACAGGCTAAAGCCTACCCTACGCTACTTGTACAAGCCCTCAATCACCTCCTTATTGTTCTCCGTAATGACCTTGCGCTTCACCTTCATGGTAGGCGTCATCTCGCCGCTTTCCACCGTCCACTGCTCGGGTAGGAGCACCGATTTCTTGACCTGTTCCCACTGCGCAAAGCCTTGGTTGTACTTCAAAACCAAGTCGTGGTAAAGCTGAACCACTTGCTCATCCTTCACCAGGTCGGCGTTCGAATTGGCCGCGACGCCGTTTTTGGCCGCCCACTTTTTTAGCTCATCAAAAGCGGGGATGATGAGCGCGCCGGGAAACTTCTGGTCGGCTCCAACTACCATCATCTGCTCGATGAGCGGGTCTTCTTTCATCTTATTCTCAATGACTTGCGGCGCAATGTACTTGCCGCCGCTGGTCTTGAACATCTCCTTCTTGCGGTCGGTAATTTTCAAAAAGCGGCCGTTCACGAATTCGCCGATATCGCCGGTATGAAACCAGCCATCTGCATCAATAGTCTCGGCCGTTTGCTCGGGCTTATTGTAGTAGCCCAGCATTACGGAGGCCGACTTGGTCAGAATTTCGCCATCGGTGGCAATTTTCACCTCCATATTGTCGATGAGCGGGCCCACCGCGCCAATCATGTTGTTTTCGCGCTCGTAGCCATTCACCGCAATCACGGGCGAGGTCTCGGTGAGGCCGTAGCCCTCCATCACCCGGATGCCCGCCGCCCAGAACACCCGCGCCAGGCGCGGCTGCAAGGCCCCGCCGCCGCTCACGATGCAGCGCAGCTTGCCGCCCAGCGCCTCACGCCACTTATTGAAAATAAGCTTGTTGGCCAGCGCCAGCTCGGTATTGTATACGAAGCCCTGGTCTTTCTGAGTGTCGTATTTCAGGCCCAAATCCAGGGCCCAGAAGAAGAGCTTGTGCTTGATGCCGGTTTGCTCGTGGCCCTTGGCTACGATGCGGTCGTACACTTTCTCCAGCAGGCGCGGCACGGTGGTGAAAATGCTGGGGTGCACTTCGCGCAGGTTGTCGGCAATGGTTTCCATGCTCTCGGCGTAGTAGATGCTCACACCGTGAATCATATAAAGATACGTTACCATGCGCTCGAAGATGTGGCACAAGGGTAAGAAGCTCAGAGCTTTGTCGTCTTTGCCCACGGGCACGGCCGACGACGAGTTGCGGCAGTTGCTGAGCAGGTTATCGTGGCTGAGCATGACGCCTTTGGGTTTGCCGGTAGTGCCGCTGGTATAGATGAGCGTGAGCAGGTCGTTGGGCCGCACGGCGGCTTTCAGTGGCTCCAGGTCGGCGGGGTCACCCTGGCGGCCCAGCGCCAGCAACTCATCGAAGTGGCGTGCTCCGTCAACTTTCTCAAACGTGAAGACATTGGCGGGCGGAATGGGTAGCCCCGCCGTGGCCTCTTTCACCTTATCAAACAAGTTCTTATCGGCCACAAAAATGGCTTTGACGCCCGCATCGGTAAAAATATACTGGTAGTCCTCAACCGTGATGCTCGGATACATCGGTACGCTGGTCGCGCCAATCTGGGCAATGCCGAAGTCGGCCAGTAGCCACTCGGGCCGGTTCATGCTGATAATGGCGACTTTATCATCCTTCTTAAGGCCCAGCTTCAGCAGGCCCAGGCTTACCAGGTTGGTCTGCTCCTGCACCTGCTGGCTGCTCAGGGGCACGTAGCGGCCGTCAATCTTGGCGGCGAGGGCATCAGCCTGGGGGAATTTTTCGAGTTGACTGGCGAGAATATCGAAGGAGCGGCGGACGTCCATAAGGTGGGGCAGGGGCAGGCAGCGTGGGAATAAGGGACTAAAGAAACAGGATTTTCTCCGAAAAACTCCTGTGGCCTGCACTAGCGCATACCTAAAAAGCCAATCAGGAGCGGACAAGGCGTAAATTTGGCCGCGCCCCGTTGCGCTTGCTGAATGAATCTGGCCCTCTTTTTTGACCCGCTGCCCGACGAGCTGACTGGCCCTACCCCCGCCCCGACCACCGTAGCCGCCTACGCCTCGCGCTTTGCCGAAAACTTTCCGGACTGGCGCACGGCCGACCTGGCGCTCATTGGCCTCGACGAGTGGCGTGGCACGGCGGCCGGGCCGCCCCCAGCCGGCCAGCACGGCGCTAACCGGGTGCGCGAGCGCTTCTACCAGCTTCAGCGCGGCACCAGTCCGCTCCGCCTCGTGGACTTGGGCAACCTGCGCCCCGGCCTCAGCCTGGAAGATACGTACCAGCGCCTGCGCGAGATTGTGCGGGCCCTGCTCGAAGTCAATACCCTACCCCTGCTGCTGGGCGGCGGCCACGACCTCGACTATGGGCAGTTTCTGGCCTATGAGCCGCAGCACGAGGCCGTGCCCGCCATCAATTTCGCGGTGGTCGACTCGCGGCCCGACATGGCCATGCCCAGCCCGTTTGCCGCGCCCGAAAACAGCCACCTGCGCCGCGTGCTCATGCACACCCCCAATTTCGTGTTCAGCTGCGCCCACCTGGCGCACCAGCAGTACCTGACGCCGCCCGAGGTGCTGGCTGCCTTCGAAAAGCTGCATTTCGAAATCATGAGCGTGGGCGAGCTGCGCACCGACCGCCGCCTGGCCGAGCCGGTACTGCGCCAGGCCAATTTTCTGAGCGTCGATATTGCCGCCATTCGCTGGCAGGATGCGCCGGGCTACTGCCCGGCCAGCCCCTTCGGCCTCAGCAACGAGGATGCGGCCCAGCTTTGTTGGTACGCGGGTCATAACGAGCAGCTTACCTCCGTTGGCCTGTATGGATACCGGCCCGACCACGACCCACACGGGCTGGCTGCCGCCACGCTGGCTACCATGCTCTGGTACTTTATGGAAGGCTACTACCACCGCAAGCCCGAAACGGGCTTCGGCACCTACCGCTTCCTTACCTACACGCTGGTGCTGCCCGGCAACGGCCGCGACGAGCCCAACGAGCTGGTATTCTACAAGTCGCGCCGGGCCGATACCGACAAGTGGTGGATGGAGGTCGAAAGCCTCGCCGACCAGGCCGTGAAGCGCATCGTGCCCTGCACCCACCAGGACTACCTGCACGCCGCCCAGGGCGACCTGCCCCAGCGCTGGATTCGGACGCAGGCTTTATTAGGGTAAGTACTCGACAAAAATTAGCTTATGGTAAAATCAGCGAAACCAGCTTCTTGGCAGGCTGTAGCTACTGTAAATCAATGATGTAGCTTGCAAAGAAAATCGTTTTTTATCATAAACTATTTGTTGTCGAGTACTTAGTTCCTGGTTTCTGGTTCCTTGTTTTTATTTCGTGTTGCCTTCTATAAATTGTTTATAATGAATGAGAAATATAAATATATAAACCAGGAGCCAGGAACTACGAACCAGGAACTAAAAACCTATACCCGCAGCCAGCTGGCCCTGCGCAATGGCCAGGACCGCGACGAAATCTGGGTGGCGTACCAGGGAAATATCTACGACGTCGGCCGCTCGCGGCTCTGGCAGCGCGGCAACCACTACGAGCACTGGGCCGGCCAGGACCTCACCCACGAGCTGGACGAAGATGCGCCGCACCTCGCCACTGTCTTCGATAAGTTTCAGATAATCGGCAAGCTCGCGTAGGGTAAGCTTCAGCTTGCCGCCTTTGCGAGAGGCTCATCTTTTAACGGCAAGCTAACGCTTACCCTACATTCGCCACATGACCACCGAAACCCCCTCTGCCTACAACGACCTCGAAACGCTGCCCACCGCCGCCCTGCTGGCGGGCATGAACCAACTGGACCAGACCGTGCCGCTGGCCGTGCAAGAAGCCCTGCCCCAGGTCGAGGCCTTGGTTGAAGCCGTGGTGGCGCGGCTGCGGGCCGGGGGCCGGCTGTTCTACATCGGGGCTGGCACGAGCGGCCGGCTGGGGGTAGTGGATGCCTCCGAGTGCCCGCCCACGTTTGGGGTGCCGGCCGGGCTGGTAGTAGGCATCATGGCCGGCGGCGACGGGGCCATTCGGCAGGCCGTGGAAGGCGCAGAGGATAATGCTACCCGGGCCTGGCTTGATTTACAGCAATTTAACGCTAACTCAACCGATGTGCTGGTGGGCATCGCGGCCTCCGGGCGCACGCCCTACGTGGTGGGCGGCCTGCAGGCGGCGCGCGCGGCTGGCCTCGCCACGGGCTGCGTGGTGTGCAACGCGGGCTCGGCGGTGGCGGCGGCCTGCGAGTTTCCGGTGGAGGTCGTGACGGGTCCCGAATTCATCACGGGTAGCACGCGCCTGAAAGCGGGCACGGCCCAAAAGCTGGTGCTCAATATGCTGACTACGGCCACTTTTATCCGGCTGGGCCGCGTGAAAGGCAACAAAATGGTGGACATGCAGCTCAGTAACGATAAGCTCGTGGAGCGCGGTCAGCGGATGCTGGTGGACGAGCTGGCCATTTCGGCCGCCGAGGCGGCCGACCTGCTGCGCCAGCATGGCTCGGTGCGGGCCGCCTTGGCTGCCTGGCAATAATTGAGCTTGACCCTCAGGCAAAAGCACCTCAATCCGCTGGTTTAGCCGAACGATTCAGCCAAACCGGCGTTTTGCTAAGCGGTCGGCTTCAGCCGGCTTTTTCGCCATGCACACCATCGAACCCCACTACAATTGGATTGAGCAGTACTCAGCTGCCGACGACCCGCGCTCGCCGCTCTTCGGGGCCGAATACAGCCTCGATACGTATAGCAACACCATCTACGGCTACTACATTCATCCTCAGTGGGATAGCTTGGAATCGGATACGCTGTTCTTCAAAATTCTGTGGGCCGACTACGACGATGGGGGCGCCATTCTGGAGTTTATCGGTGAATGGAACGACGCTATCGAGAACGACATCATGCAGCTCAAGCGCAATATCCTGGATGTGCTGGTGCACGAAGGCATCCGGCGGTTTATTCTAATCGGCGAAAACGTGTTCAACTTTCACGGCTCCGACGATAGCTACTACGAGGAATGGTTTGAGGATGTGGAAGATGGCTGGATTGCGGGCGTCAATTTTCAGGACCACGTGCGCCGCGAAATGGCGCAGTACAACCTCGACCATTACATCAATTTTGGGGGTACTCTCGACGACCTGGCCTGGCGCACCTACGAGCCGCGCCGCCTGTTCGAAGAAGTGGACGGCCTCCTGCGGCGGCGGCTCGGTTAAGAGTTGTGTTGCCCACCCAACGGTGGCCTAAAGGGGGGTAGGGCCTTGCTAAAAAGAGACGGGGAAGCCGGCATATGCCGGCTTCCCCGTCTCTTTTTAGGGCAGAACAGTAGCAGCTACTATTGGTTTTTCTTGTTCTTACGGCCTTTAGGTGCGGCTGCCTCCCCATCATCTTTCTGAGCGCCCGCCGCATCAGTAATGATGCGGTTCTGCTCAGCTACGGAGCCTTTGTATACTTCGGGGCCGTTTTGCTTGCGCAGCTTGCGCCGCCGCTTCAACTCGGCTTTGCTCATCGGAGCCTGGTCTGGAGTTGTTTGCTTGATAGTCAGTGGCAAGGCTGCCGACGACGTAAGTGGGGCGGCCTCAACCGCCGAGGCGCCAGCTAGCAAAGCAGCGAAAAGGATGTTTTTCATGGTATTCGGTGAATGTGTGCGGAAAGATAGGTGAGATTTTGCACTCTTGGTACGTTAGCTCAACCAATATGAATGCAGGCAATGAGCACCTTATACAAGGCCGTGCCCAAATACCTGCCAGCCATCGCACCAAGTGAGCGCGCTAAGCGTAGTTTCAAAACACATGCCAGCAATTTTCTTACTGCCAGCCACAAAAAAAAGCCCTGCCTTCACGGGCAAAGCTTTTTTCTATGCACTTGTAACAACAACCAGAATGGTTATTGTCAAGGTATTACTTGGGGTCTTTTGCGTCAGCAGCGTCGCCAATAGCTTCGCCTTTTTTGTCGGCCGAGTCACGAACGGCATCAGCCTTGTTCTCGAGCGAATCAGCTTTTGCTTCGCCTTCAGCCTTTACAGCATTGCCTTGGGCTTCCATCTTGTCTTCGGTCTTGCTGTCGCACGAGGCGAGCGAAAGGGACATGGCAGCAACGGCGAGGAACAGTACTTTTTTCATGGTGCAGGTTGGAAAGAGGGGGTGAAAGTTTCCTGCTTTAATACTGACCACTAGATGAGGTAACCCAATCTTCACTAAAAATTTACTTTTTCCGGAAGGCCAGGCCAATGGGCACGCCCGTGAAGTCGAAGTGCTCGCGCATCCGGTTTTCCAGGTAGCGGGCGTAGGAATCGGGGATGTACTGCGGCAGGTTGCAGAAGAACGCGAACACCGGGTTGTGGGTGGGTAGCTGGGTGGCATACTTGATGCGCACCATCTTGCCCTTCTGAATGGGCGGCGGGTACTTCTCAATCTCCTTCAGCATCACGTCGTTGAGCTGTGAGGTCGGGATTTTCTTGCGCTTGTTGGTATACACTTCCATGATGACCTCCAGCGCTTTGTGCACCCGCTGCTTGTTGAGCACCGAAACGAACAAAACGGGGGGGTAGGCGATGGGCGCGATTTTCTCCATGATTTTGGTTTCAAAATCGCGGGCGGTATTCGTCTCCTTGCCCTCGATTAAGTCCCACTTATTCACCAGAATCACGATGCCCTTGCGGTTTTTGTCGGCCAGGGCAATGATGCTCACGTCCTGGGCTTCGATGCTACGGCTAGCATCGAGCATGACCACGCACACGTCGCTGGCCTCCATAGCGCGCAGGGTGCGCATATTGGAGTAAAATTCCACGTCCTCGTTCACGCGGGCTTTGCGGCGCAGGCCAGCTGTGTCCACGAGCATAAACTCGTGGCCGAAGGCGCTATACTTGGCCTCGATAGAATCGCGGGTGGTGCCGGCCTGGTCGGTTACGATGCTGCGCTCCTCGCCCAGCAGCAGGTTCACAAACGACGACTTGCCCACGTTGGGCCGGCCCAGCACGGCAATGCGGGGTAGGCCGGCGTTAGGCTCTTCCTCGCCCACTTCCTCAAAGTGGCTGACCACGGCATCCAGCAACTCGCCGGTGCCGGAGCCGTTTTGCGAGCTGATGGCAAATACCTCCGTATCGCCGAGGCCCAGCGCGTAGAACTCGCCCGAGCCTTGGGCGCGCAGGTTAGTATCGGCCTTGTTGGCTACCAGGTAAATGGGCTTTTTATCGATGTAGCGACGCAGTACCTGGGCAAACTCTTCGTCCAGGCCGTGCAGGCCCGCGTCGGCATCCACCATGAAGAGGATAACGTCGGCCTCGTCGATGGCCAGCTTTACCTGGCGGTTGATTTCGCTCTCGAAAATATCGTCCGAGTTGTGTACGTAGCCGCCCGTGTCGATGACGGTAAAGTTGTGGCCAATCCAGTCGCCGTAGCCGTAGTGGCGGTCGCGGGTGACCCCGCTCTGGTTGTCCATAATGGCCTGGCGGCGGCCCACCAGGCGGTTGAACAGGGTGGACTTGCCCACGTTGGGGCGGCCCACTATTGCAATGGTATTCATGTAGTTGACTCCAGCCGCCGGCCCGACCAATGGCGCGGCAGTACCCGGAGTAGTTAAGGTAAATTATGGTCGGGGTTTTCAATTATCAGTTATCAGTCATCAGCCGCTTAAGTAAGCTGAATCAAAGTGCTTGAACTGCTGATAATTGATGATTGCTAACTGATAATTAGGGCTTCCGCACCAAATTCTGTACGTTGCTTTTAGCGTCACTACAGGCACTTTTGCTTTGCAGAAGCAAGCGTTTTAAACGTGCGCTCAAAAAACAAAACTGCCCCTGGAAGCTGGATTCGCAGACGTACAGAATTTGGTGCGGAAGCCCTAACTGATAATTGATGATTGATAACTGATAATTGACTACTGGTAGCCAAAGCGGCTCAGCGCCTTGGCATCGGTGCGCCAGTTCTCATTCACTTTCACGAACAATTCCAGGAACACTTTTTTCTGGAAAAACTTCTCCATTTCCTCGCGGGCCCAGGTGCCGACTTTCTTCAGCGCCTCGCCTTTGGCGCCGATGATGATGCCCTTCTGGCTGTTGCGCTCCACGTAAATCACGCCGCGAATACGGATAATGTCGTCGTCTTCCTTGAACTCCTCAATGGCGACCTCGCAACTGTAGGGCACCTCCTTTTTGTAGAGCTTGAAGATTTTTTCGCGCACCATTTCGGCGGCGAAAAAGCGTTCGGGCTTGTCGGTAAGCTCGTCTTTGGGGTAGTAGGGCGGGTGAATGGGCAGGCTGTCGAGGGCCAGCTGAAGCACCCGCTCGGTACCAAAAGCATTGAGGGCCGAGATGGGCAGCACATCGGTAGCATTAGGCAGCTGTTCTTTCCAGTAGGCAAGCTTGGCCTCCACTTCGGCCTGGTCAGCCTGGTCTATCTTATTGACCAGGATATAGATGGGCGTGTCTTCGGTTTTGCGCAGGCGCTCGACCACGGGCTCCTCGTCGTGCTTTTCGTAGATGTCGGTGACGAATAGAATTACGTCGGCGTCTTCCAGCGACGAGTACACGAAGGCCATCATGGCGTTGTGCAGTTCGTATTTGGGCTGAATAATGCCGGGCGTGTCGGAGTAGATAAGCTGAAAATCGTCGCCGTTGAGAATGCCCAGAATGCGGTGGCGCGTGGTCTGGGCCTTGCTCGTCACAATGCTCAGGCGCTCGCCCACTAGCGCATTCATCAGCGTGGACTTACCCACGTTGGGCTTGCCGATGATGCTGACAAAGCCAGCGCGATGGGGCTTAGGTTCGGGGTTCACGGTAAATATATGCTAAGGATAGTTTTGAAAATCAGCCCGTAAAGGTACGGCTTCCTTCAGTTGTTAGCTGCTGGCTTCTTTAAGCTGTTAGCCGCTAGCTGCCAGCTGTTAGCTTTTTTTGCTGTTGATTTGAAGCCGAAACGCCGCGTTTTCGGTTACACAGGAAGTTTCAATGAAGTAAGCGCCGAGCCCCTTTGTTGACTTCACAAAAGCTAACAGCTAACAGCTAGCGGCTAACAGCTTAAAAAAATGCCTACCCCCTCCCGCCGCATTGGCGTCTTGCTGGTAAACCTGGGCACGCCCGACTCGCCCCAAACCAGCGACGTGCGCCGCTACCTCAACGAATTTCTCACCGATGGCCGCGTAGTAGACATGCCGGCGGCCGTGCGCTACCCCCTGTTTCAGGGCCTGGTGGTGCCGTTGCGGGCCCCGAAATCGGCCAAAATCTACCAGCAGCTCTGGGATGCCGAGCGCGGCTCGCCGCTGCTCTTCCACGGTCTCGACCTGAAGGCCGCCTTGCAGCAGGTGCTGGGCGAGGACTACGTGGTGGCCTTCGGGATGCGCTACCAGAACCCCAGCATCGAAACGGCGCTGGCCGGGCTGCGCGACGCGGCCGTGGACCGTATCATCGTGCTGCCGCTGTTTCCGCAGTACGCCTCGGCCAGCACCGGCTCGGTGCAGGAAAAGGTGATGGACATTGTAAAAGACTGGTGGATAGTACCCAGCATTAACTTTATCAGCCAGTTTGCTACTGAGCCGGGCTTCATTGCCAGCATTGTGGCGCGGGGCCGGGCCGCCATGGCCGAGCGCTCGTTCGACCATGTAGTATTGAGTTACCACGGCATACCGGAGCGGCATGTGAAGAAAGGCGACCCAACCAACTATTGCCAATTCGGGGCGTGCTGCAACTCGCTGACGCCGGCCAACCAGTATTGCTATCGGGCGCAGTGCTTCGCCACCTCGCGGCTGGTGGCGGCTGGCCTGGGCCTGCGCGACGACCAGTACACCGTAACCTTCCAGAGCCGCCTGCAAAGCCGCCTGCGTGACCCCTGGCTGAAACCTTATACCGATGAGGTACTCAAGGAATTTCCGGCCAAAGGCATCAAGAGCGTACTGGCCTTTTCGCCCGCTTTCGTGGCCGACTGCCTCGAAACGACCATCGAAGTAGGCACGGAATTCCGGGAGTTATTCGAAGAAAATGGTGGCGAACACTGGCAGCTGGTGCCCTCGCTCAACTCGGAGCCGCAGTGGGTAACGGCCGTGGCCGATATGGTGCGGGCCCGCTGATAAGCAGCCGTATATAAAGACTAAAAAAGGGTCTTGCGCTAAGTGCGCAAGACCCTTTTTTAGTCTTTAATGCCCAGGGCTTCCAGCATCGATTTTCGAACTCGGGTGGCAGCATAAAGTCCACGAAGAGGGGGTAGTACTGCACGGTATCGCGGTTGAGCGCCGTGACAAATACGTTGCTGCCTTCGGTGTCGAGGTTGACCACCGACAGGGGTAGCAGGATGCGGCGGTCGGCGTGCGGGCCGGGCGCGGGCACGCCGGGCAGGCCGCTTTCAAGCTGCACGTTCAGGTACAGCACGCGCTGCGAAACGGGGTCGACGAGCAACTCGTGCACCAGGCCAAAGGCCTGGCCATCGCTGCCGCGCACGGCCCAGCCGCGCGGGTCGGGGTTGCCGGTAGCCATCTCGAAGCTGGGCAAGTCGCGCAGACGGCGCAAGGTAGGGGAGGGCGAAGAATCCATAAAAGGAACGTTAGAGTACGTCGCGGGCCGGGTAGCTCATGGTATTGAGCAGGTTACTTACCTGGCTGAAATAAGCGCGGTTCTGGGCCTGCTCGGCCGGCGTAGCAGCGCGGCCCGACAGCTGGCCCGCCTGCTGCCGCAGGCTGTTGGTTTCGCCTTCCAGGTTGGGGTAGGCCCTTTGCTGCACGGCCGTGAGCAGGCTGGCCACCGCCACCAGGCCGGGGCGCAGGCTGGCCCGCGGGTCGCCGTCGGCCAGCCGGGCAGTGGCGCTGGTGAAGTTGTCGCGTTGCTCCCGCACGGCCGCATCATCGCGCAGGTCGGCGCGGTCGGCCAGCTGGGTAAGTTGCGGGCTCAGCCGCAACAAAGCCGTGCGGGCCTCGCTGCCTGGCACGACCGCTACCGAGTCGGTGGCCGGCGAGGGGGTAGCGCGGGCATCGGTGCTATCCGGAGCCAGGCTGTCGGCGGGCACCGGTGCCAATTCCGTTTTGTTCGGCACCGGCTCGTCGGCCGGGTCGGGGCGCAGGAAGAAGTAGGCGGCGGCGGCCAACACCAGCACCGCCAGGGCCACCAGCAGCCAGGGGCTGGGTGACGATTTTTTAGGTTGAATACGGAGTTCGGCCATAGAGAACAACAAATGCGGCTTTCCCTTACGGAAGGCTGCGAAAGGTAGTTAGCGGCAGTTGTTGCCAACGTAAAGCAGCGCGGGGGCTCCGGCCTGGTAAGGGCCCATCGTGACCAGCGGAAATCCGCCCCACCTTTGCGCCACCGCCGAAACCTTCCGCCCCGTTCGCGCGGTTAGTCAGTTTATGTCCGACAATTCCGCTCTGCAAGTGGCCGCCCCGGCCCACGACGAAATCGACCTCCTCGACCCGCGCCAGTTTATCGTTATCAAAAACGCGCGCGTGCACAACCTCAAAAACCTGAGCGTGGCGCTGCCGCGCAACAAGTTTATCGTCATCACGGGCCTGTCGGGCTCGGGTAAGTCGAGCCTGGCTTTCGACACCTTGTATGCTGAGGGCCAGCGCATGTACGTGGAGAGCCTGAGCAGCTACGCCCGGCAGTTTCTGGGCCGCATGGACAAGCCCGACGTGGACTACATCCGGGGTATTTCACCGGCTATCGCCATCGAGCAGAAGGTTAGCATCAAGAACAACCGCTCCACGGTCGGCACCAGCACCGAGATTTACGACTACCTCAAGCTGCTGTTTGCGCGGGTAGGCCGCACCTATTCGCCCGTCAGCGGCGAGCAGGTGCGCAAGGATACGGTGGCCGATGTAGTCGATTATTTATTCTCCCTACCCCCCGATACGCGCGTCACCATCCTGGCCCCGCTGCTGCGCACCGAACCCGACCGGCCCATGAGCAAGGAGCTGGATTTGCTGCTGCAAAAGGGCTACGGCCGCGTGGTGCTCGCCGACGGCCAAAATGCTTTTATTGAAGACCTTATCGGCGAAGGCAAGCCGGAGGTCGAGGGCGACGTGTTCATTCTCATCGACCGCGCCGCCGTGCAGCCGGACGATGAGGACCTGCGATTCCGCCTCTCCGACTCGGTGCAAACGGCCTTTTTTGAAGGCCACGGCTCCTGCATTGTCAATTATCAAGTAGCAGGTAGCAATGAACAGTTATCCGGCGACCCAGGCACCAGGCAGCACCAGGCACCAGGCACCAGAATTTTCTCCGACAAGTTTGAGCTGGACAGCGAGGTGTTCGAGGAGCCGAGCGTTAACTTCTTCTCTTTCAACAATTCCTACGGTGCCTGCCACACCTGTGAGGGCTTTGGCTCGGTACTGGGTATCGATGAGGATTTGGTGGTTCCCGACAAAAGCATGACGGTGTACGAGGGCGCCATTGCGCCCTGGCGCACCGAAAAGCAGGGCGAGTGGCTGAAGCCGCTGCTCAAAAACGGCATCCGGTTCGACTTTCCCATTCACCGCCCTTATAACGAGCTGAGCGCCGCCGAGCAGCGCCTGCTGTGGACTGGCAATAAGTACTTTGAGGGTCTCGATGCCTACTTTAAGTGGGTGAGCGAGCAGACGCACAAAATTCAGTACCGGGTGCTGCAAAGCCGCTACCGGGGCCGCACCGTGTGCCCCGACTGCCGCGGCACGCGCCTGCGCAAAGACGCGCAGTACGTGAAAATTGACGGCCGCAGCATCACCGATTTGGTGCTACTACCCATCTCGGAGGCGCTGAAGTTCTTCCAAAACCTCAGCCTGAGCGAGCACGATATGGCTGTGGCCGACCGCCTGCTGGCCGAGATTGCCAACCGCCTGGGCTACCTGGACAGGGTAGGGTTGGGCTACCTCACCCTCAATCGCTTGAGCAACACGCTGAGCGGTGGCGAGAGCCAGCGCATCTCGCTGGCCACGTCGCTGGGCTCGGCGCTGGTAGGCTCGATGTACGTGCTCGATGAGCCCAGCATCGGCCTGCACCCCAAGGATGCCGAGCAGCTCATTGGCGTGCTGCGCTCCTTGCAGGAGCTGGGCAACACGGTGGTGGTAGTGGAACACGAGGAGAAGATGATGGCGGCCGCTGACCAGATTATCGACATCGGTCCCGAGGCCGGCAGCGGTGGCGGCAACCTGATGTTCCAGGGCACCTTCCCAGAGCTGATGCGGGATACCGAAACCTACACCGGCAAGTACCTGAGCGGCCAGCTCGAAGTGCCGGTGCCCGCCGTGCGCCGCCCCTGGCGCAACGCGCTGGAGCTGACCGGCGCCCGCGAAAACAACCTCAAGAACGTGAGCGTCAAGATTCCGCTGGGCGTGATGACGGTGGTGACGGGCGTGTCGGGCTCGGGTAAATCGACGCTCATCCGGCGCATTCTGGCCCCGGCGCTGATGAAGATGCTGGGCGGCGGCGCGGGCGAAACGACCGGCAAATTTGACCGCCTGCTCGGCGTGAACGGCCAGGTAACGCACGTCGAGTTCGTGGACCAGAATCCCATTGGCAAGTCGTCGCGCTCCAACCCGGTGACGTATGTGAAGGCCTACGACACCATTCGCACGCTGTTCTCGGAGCAGCCGCTGGCCAAGGCGCGGGGCTACAAGCCCTCGCACTTCTCGTTCAACGTGGAGGGCGGGCGCTGCGAGGTGTGCCAGGGCGAGGGCCAGGTGAAAATCGAGATGCAGTTCATGGCCGACATCTACCTGACCTGCGAAAGCTGCGGCGGCCACAAGTTCAAGCAGGACATCCTGGAAGTCAAGTTTCAGGACAGGAACATCTACGAAGTGCTCGACCTGACGGTAGAGGACGCCGTGGAGTTCTTCAAAGGCCAGCCCAAAGTGGCCGAGCGCCTGCGCCCGCTGCTCGATGTGGGCCTGGGCTACATCCGGCTGGGGCAGTCGGCCAATACGCTGAGCGGCGGCGAGGCTCAGCGCGTGAAGCTGGCCAGCTTCCTCACCAAAGGCGCTACGCTGCAGCAGGATAAGATTCTGTTTATCTTCGATGAGCCGAGCACCGGCCTGCACTTCCACGACATTGCCAAGCTGCTCTCGGCGCTGAACGCGCTGGTGGAACAGGGCAACTCGGTGCTCATCATCGAGCACAACGTGGACATTATCAAGTGTGCCGACTGGCTCATCGACCTTGGCCCCGAGGGCGGCATTAACGGCGGGCACCTCTTATTTGAAGGCACGCCCGAGCAGCTGGTGAAGCTCAGGCACAGCAACCACACGGCGCGGTTTCTGGCCGATAAGGTGGGGTAGGGCGCTAAAAAAAGGTAACTTGGGTCTTAAAACATCTCCGCTATGATTGCCGAGGATAAGAAAAAAGAAGTGCTGGCTGCCATCGAACAGACGCAGGATGAAGCCGCCTTTGCTAAGATAGAAGCCTTTGTAAAGGAATTGCTTGCCCCGGCAAAGCGCCAGGCGGGTTTCCTGCGAGGGTCGGTGGTATATCAGGATAGCAACTGGGACGCTCCGTTGCCGGATACCGCCTGGGCGCATAACCAGCCACAACCGTAGTGCCTGCCCGCCTGCTGCTCGATACGCACGCCTTAGTTTGGTATGCGGATAATTCGCCACGCTTGCCCGAAACGTTGCGGCAAGAGTTGGATGATGCGCAAAACGAGTGCTTTGTGAGCATCGTTTCTTTTTGGGAGTTAGCCACCCTGACCAACCTGGGCAGGATTACTCTACTGCCCGATTTGGCTACCTGGCTTGCGCAGGTGCGGGCAAACGGCTTTCGAATTCTCCCGATTAAAGATTCGCATCTGGCCCGATATGCTGCCTTGCCGCCAGTTCCTGACCACCGCGACCCTTTTGACCGCCTGCTCATCGCCCAGGCCCTGACCGAAGACCTGACGCTGATAAGCCGCGATGGCAAGTTTGCCGACTACGCGGGCCTGAAGCTGCGCTGGGCGTAATATCCAGAAAATGAAGCCTAAATACCTCGCCCTCGGCGCCCTCGTTCTGCTACTGGGCTGGTTTGTGTTCGACTCGCTGAGCCAGCCGGGGGTAGGCGACCTGAAAGGCAATTTTCAGGAGGTGGCCCTGTACCGCAACGAGAACAACACCGGCCCCATCGTGCGGGTGTACGCCGTGACGGTGGCCGACACGCTCTGGCAGCAGATGCGCCAGTACGGCGACTTCATGCCCTACACCAAGTATGGCAATACCAAGGTATATTTCTTTCGCCAGGGCCAGCCGGTGCCGAAGGCAGTGCGGCCGGGCGCGGTCAATTTCGACCCGGAATTTGACCAGCAGTGCCTGGCCAAGTACGAGAAGGAGGTAATGGGCAACGTCACACTTCAGCGCTACCCGCTGCGTTAATGAATACTGACAGAGTATTAAAAAGCCTCCCGCAACTACTTACGGGAGGCTTTTTAATGTAGTACAAGCAGTAGTTGCCTAGGCTGCCACGGCCGCTGGCCGAATGCTGGCTACGAAATTCTTGATTACCGCTGCCCGTTGCCCGGCAGGCGTTTGCTGAAGCAGGCGAATGAAGGCGCTGCCAATGATGGCCCCGGTGGTGTGCCGGCTAGCCGCCGCGAAGCTGGCCGCGTCGTTGATGCCGAAGCCCACGAGCGTGGGGTTGCGCAGGCCCAGCGCCTTGGTGCGGCTGAGGTAGGCGTCCACGTCGGCGTTCATGTCAGTCTGGGCCCCGGTGGTGCCGGCGGCGGCCACGAGGTAGATGAAGCCATCGGCCAGGGCGTCGAGCTGGCGCACGCGGGCGGCGCTGGTCTGCGGCGCCACCAGGAATACCACTTGCAGGCCGTATTGGGCAAACAGCGGTTTGTACTCACGCTCGTATATTTCAAGCGGCAGGTCGGGCAAAATCAGGCCATCAATGCCCACGGCCTGGCACTGCCGGCAAAACTGCTCGATGCCAAACTGCACCACCGGGTTGAGGTAGCCCATGAGTAGTATCGGCATCGTAATGCCTTGTTCCCGAATGCCTTGCAATTGCTCAAAGAGCGTGGCCACGGTCATGCCATTGTCCAGGGCCTGTTGGTTGCTGCGCTGAATGGTTTCGCCATCGGCCACCGGGTCGGAGTACGGCATCCCGATTTCCACGAGGTCAGTGCCCGCATCTTGCAGCGCTTGCAGAATGGACACGGTATCAGTAAGTTGCGGAAAGCCGGCGGTGAAGTAGACGTTGAGTACGTCGGCCGTTTTGTGTTGGAATAGAGTAGTGAGGCGGTTCATGGGGGTAGGGTGAGTAGGGCAATAGAAATCGTTGTCATGCTGACGAAGGAAGCATCTTGTCAGGGCTGAACGAGTTATTCTGGTGCGATAAGATGCTTCCTTCGTCAGCATAACAGACGAAAGGAAAATAATTAAGAATATTCTTCCAGGTGCTTGGTGTAGGTAGCCAGGTCCTTGTCGCCACGCCCCGATAGGCACACCACCACCACGTCGTCCTTTTTGGCCCCGATGAGGGGTAGGCAGGCCAGCGCGTGGGCCGTTTCAAGGGCCGGAATAATGCCCTCCAGGCGGCTCAGCTGAAACGCCGCGTCGAGCGCCGCCTTGTCGGTAATCGACAGAAATTCAGCCCTGCCCGTAGCAAACAGCTGCGCGTGCTGCGGCCCGATGCCGGGGTAGTCGAGGCCCGCCGAGATGGAGTAGGGCTCCGTCACCTGGCCATCCGCAGTCTGCATGAGAATAGTGCTGGCCCCGTGCAGAATACCCGGCTTGCCCAGCGCCGTGGTGGCCGCCGAGTGGCCGGTAGTCACGCCCTGGCCGGCCGCCTCGGCGGCAATCAGGCGCACGCTGGGCTCGTCGAGGTAGTGGTAAAAGGCGCCCGCCGCGTTGGAGCCGCCGCCCACGCAGGCCAGCACGAAATCGGGGGTAGCGCGGCCGGTTTGTTGCAGCAGCTGGCTGATAGTCTCGGCCGAAATAATGGACTGGAACCGGGCCACCATGTCGGGGTAGGGGTGCGGGCCCACCACCGAGCCGATGATGTAGTGCGTATCGGTGGGGTTCGAAATCCAGTGGCGCATAGCCTCGTTGGTAGCGTCCTTCAGGGTTTGGCTACCGCTGGTGGCGGGCACCACTTTGGCCCCAAGCATCCGCATCCGGTCCACGTTCGGCTTTTGGCGCTCAATGTCGATGGCCCCCATGTACACGATGCATTCCAGGCCCATGAGGGCGCACACGGTGGCCGTGGCCACGCCGTGCTGGCCGGCGCCGGTTTCAGCCACGATGCGGCGCTTGCCCAGGCGCTGAGCCACCAGAATCTGACCAATGGTGTTGTTGATTTTATGCGCCCCGGTGTGGCACAGGTCCTCGCGCTTGAGGTAGATAGTCGTGCCAAACTCGGCCGACAGCCGCTGGGCCAGAAACAGGGGGGTAGGGCGCCCCACGTAGTCGGTGAGCAGCTGCTCGAACTCGCGCCGGAAGGCTGGTTCGTCTATGATACGCAGGTAGTTGTCGCGCAGCTCTTCCACGTTGGGATAAAGCATTTCGGGCACGTAGGCCCCGCCAAACGGACCATAGTAGCCGCTGGCATCGACGCGGTAGGGAGAAGGGGCAGTGAGAGTCATAAGGCAGTGAGTAATGAACAGTGAGTAATTAACAGGTAGCCGGCTGGTGGCGCAAGTGCGTGAGCAACTGGCGGGTGGCGGCCACGTCTTTAAGGGCCGGGGCCGTTTCGAGCTGGCTGTTGAAGTCGTAGCCGGCCAGCTGGGGGTGCGCAAAAGCCAGTAGCTCGTCTAAGTTATCGAGGCCGAGGCCACCGCTCAGCAGAAAGGGGGTAGGGCCAGCGTAGCGGGCCAGCACCCGCCAGTCGAAGGCCGTGCCGTTGCCGCCGGGGTGGGCCCCTTTGGTATCGAACAGGAAAAGCGCGCAGTACGGCGCGTAGCTGGCCAGCGTACCAAAATCAAAGCTGTCGTCTATCGAAAAGGCTTTGATGAGGCGCAGGCCCTGCTGCTGCGCGGCCTGGCAGTACGCCGGGGTTTCGTGGCCGTGAAGCTGCACATAATCGAGGCGGTAGCGGGCGGCGGTGGCCAGTAGCTCGGCCAGGGGCGCATTCACAAACACGCCCACCTTGCTCACCGTGGCCGGCAAGCCGTGCACCAGCGCCGCCTCGAAGGCCGGGCCCACGTAGCGCGTCGACTTTTCGTAGAAGATAAACCCAACCAGGTCGGGGGCTAAGTCCGCGACAGCTGCTAAATTGGCTGCCTCGCGCATTCCGCAGATTTTAACGTGTATCATCGCGCTAAGAAGCCGCAAGGGGGGTAGTAAGTTCAGCCACCAGCCCCGCCAGCGCCGCTGCCGGGTCGGTGGTTTTCATAAACGTTTCGCCAATCAGAAAGCCCTGGTAGCCCGCCTGCCGCAGCGCCCGAATGGTGCTGGCGTGCTGTAAGCCGCTCTCGGCTACCTTCACAAACGTGCTGGGAATGAGCGCCGCCAGCCGCGCCGACGTCTCTACGTCGGTGGCAAACGTGGCCAGGTTACGGTTGTTCGCGCCCACCAGGTCCACGCTGTGGGTCAGGTGGCTGCGCAACTCGGCCTCGTCGTGCACTTCGAGCAGCACTTCCAGCCCCAGCTCGTGCGCGTATTTGCTGAGCTGCACCACCTCGGCCGGCGTGAGGCAGCTGGCAATGAGCAGAATAAGGTCGGCGCCCATCGCCCGCGCTTCGGTAATCTGGTACTCACTGATGATAAAGTCCTTGCGTAAAATCGGCGTATTCAGGCAGGCCGCCCGCGCCGCCCGCAGGTCGTCGGAGGTGCCGCCAAAAAACGGCTCATCCGTGAGCACCGATAGCACGGCCGCGCCCGCCGCCGCGTAGCCAGCCGTGGTGGCGCCCGCCTCAGCCGTGCCGTTTATCACGCCCTTGGAAGGCGAGCGCCGCTTAAACTCGGCAATAATGCCCGACGAGCCGGCGGCCGTGAGCGCCGCCCGCGCCGACAGCACCGGCCGCGTGAAGGGGGGTAGGGCTTGCAGCGCCGCCACGGGCGTTTCGGCCTCGCGGCGCGCTACTTCCTGGCGCTTTTCAGCAATGATTTTATCGAGGATGGTCATGATATTTTTGGGTTTCGTGAGGCGCCCCGTCCGCGCCGCTAGCTCAATGCCAACAACTTCTCAAAGGCCTGCCGGGCCCGGCCGCTGTCCAGCGACTCGGCCGCCAGTGCCAGCCCTGCGGCGGCATTGGCGGCGCGGCCGGCGGTGCGCAGGGCCAGCGCGGCATTGGCCAGTACGGCGTTGCGGTGGGCGGCGGGGGCCTCATTACGCAATACCTTCTGGAAAATGTGCGCTGCCTCGGCCACCGTGTCGCCGCCAAACAGCGCCTCGGGCGTAGTTTGCGGCAAGCCTAAGTCAGTGGGCGACAACAGTTCCTCGCCCTGCCGGCTGATGAGCTTCACCGGCCCGGTCAGCGATACTTCGTCGTAGCCATCGAGGCTGTGCACGATGAGGAACTCCCTACCCGCCTCCTGCTGGTGCAGGTAGGCGTAGAGGCGCGCCAGCTCCAGGCTGAACACGCCCACCAGCTGCAGGCGCGGCCGGGCGGGGTTCACCAGCGGCCCCAGCATGTTGAAGAAGGTCTTCACGCCCAGCTCTTTGCGCAGCGGGGCCACGTTTTTGAGGGCCGGGTGAAACAGCGGCGCGTGCAAAAAGCAGATATTGGCCTCGTCGAGCTGCCGCCGCAGGGCATCGTTGTCGGCCGTAAACTTCATGCCCATGTGCTCCAGCACCGTGCTGCTGCCGCTGATGCTCGACACGCCGTGGTTGCCGTGCTTGGCCACCGGCTGGCCCGCGCCGGCCACCACGAAGGCCGATAAAGTGGAGATATTGAACGTGTTGCGGCCGTCGCCGCCGGTGCCACACACGTCCATCGCATCCACGCCGCCCAGGTCCACGGGCCGGCACAGCTCCAGCAGCGCGTTGCGGAAGCCGGCCAGCTCCTCCACCGTCACGCTGCGCATGAGGTACACCGTGAGGAAGGCCGCAATCTGGGCCGGGTTGTACTGGCCCTGGGCAATGCCCAGCACCACGCGGTGCGCCTCGTCCTGGGGCAGCGTGCGGTAGGCGAAAAGGTGGTTGAGCGTGTCTTTCATGGTGCTAATTCTTATCTTTATCGGCTAGGTTTTTACGTCTGTCATTGCGAGCCTGCGAAGCAATCGCCTCAGAACGAGTCGTTCGGGTATTGTTCTGGTGCGATTGCTTCGCAGGCTCGCAATGACAGACGATACGGGCACGAGTTACCCATTCACCCAATTCGCCAGCATGGTTTTGCCGTGCTCGGTGAGCACCGACTCGGGGTGAAACTGCACGCCCAGCACGTCGTAGTCGCGGTGGGCGAGGGCCAGCACCTGACCGTTCTCATCGCGCGCCGTCACGCGCAGCTCGGCCGGCACGCCCTCGGGCGCGATGGTCCAGGAGTGGTAGCGGCCCACGCGCACGTTGTCGGGCACGTCGTTGAATAGCCGGTTGCCGGCCGCTTCGGGCGTCTGGTGCAGCGTGTGGGCCACGCCGTGGTGCACTTCGCCCAGGTTAGCGAGCTGGCCGCCAAAGGCTTCGCCAATGGCCTGGTGCCCCAGGCACACGCCCAGAATGTGCTTGGTCGGCGCGTAGCGCTTGATTAATTCAGGCATAATGCCCGCCTCGCTCGGAATGCCCGGCCCCGGCGAAAGCAGGATATGCGAGTACTTACCAACCTCGTCGAGGCTGATTTTATCGTTGCGAAACACGTCCACTTCCTGCCCCAGCTCGCGCAGCATATACACGAGATTGTAGGTGAAAGAGTCGTAGTTGTCGAGAACCAGGATAGCCATCTTTTTCAATTATCAATTACCAGTTAACAATTATCAGCACGTCATGCTGACGAAGGAAGCATCTTGGCAGGGGTAGTAATTCAAGCGTCGAAAACCGCCCTACTGAAGCGGCCAAGATGCTTCCTTCGTCAGCATGACCGTTCTTTTTACTCTGTTAAACAAGTCAATTATACCTTTTCCGCCTGTTGCAGCGCGGCGCGCAGGGCACCCAGCTTGTTGTGCACTTCCTGCAGCTCGCTGGCCGGCACCGACTTGGCCACTACCCCCGCGCCAGCCTGGAAGTACAGCGTATTGTCCTTGCTGAGGAAGGTGCGAATCATAATGGCGTGGTTGAAGTCGCCGCCAAAATCCAGCGCCCCGATGCAGCCGCCGTAGAAGCCGCGCTGCGTGCTCTCGTACTCATCAATGAGCTGGATGGCGCGGTACTTGGGCGCGCCCGAGAGCGTGCCGGCCGGGAAGGTTTCGCCCACCACGTCGAGCGGCTCGGTATCGGGGCCGAGCTGGCCCACTACCTTGGAAACCAGGTGAATGACGTGCGAATAATACTGAATTTCCTTGAAGCGCTCCACGGCCACCACGTCGCAGCGGCGGCTGAGGTCGTTGCGGGCCAGGTCCACGAGCATCACGTGCTCGGCGGTTTCCTTGGGGTCGTCGAGCAGCTGCTGGGCCAGGCGGGCGTCGGCCGCGTCGTCGCCGGTGCGCCGGAAAGTGCCCGCGATGGGGTAGAGCACGGCCTGCCCCTTGTTCACCACAATCTGCGACTCAGGCGAGGAACCAAAAATTTTATACCCGCCATAGTCGAAAAAGAAGAGGTAGGGCGACGGATTGAGCGAGCGTAGCGCCCGGTACACGTTAAACTCATCGCCCTGAAACCCCTGCTGGAAGCGCCGCGACAACACCATCTGAAACACGTCGCCACGCTGGCAGTGGTGCTGCCCCAGCCGAATCAGCTCCAGGTACTCCTCATCGGTAGCATTAGACGTTTCCTGGCCCGTGAGGTGAAACGGGTGGGTAGCGAAGTTCCGGTTTTGGATGAGCGTTTCAATGTAGTCGAGCGTGTCGGCCACCGGCTCCTCGCCCTCAACCAGGTACTGATGCTCAAATAAATACAGCTCATCCTTGAAGTGGTTGATGGCAATGACGTAGCGAAACGCCTGGTACACGATGGCCGGCACCGTGCTGGCATCGGGCTTGTCACGCAGGGTCACATCCTCAAAATATTGCACCGCCTCGTAGGCCATGTGCCCAAACAGCCCGTTGGTAATAAACGGCAGCCCCGACGGCGCGGCCGGCTGAAAACTGTTCCGAAACGCGCGCAAATGCTTTAGTGCCTGGCGCGGGTCGGCCAGCGTGGTAGTACTGGCCGGTTGGCCGGGGCGCTGGGTAATGAGCTGATTCTTGTCCAGCTCGAAGCGTGCTACCGGGCTGAAGCAGAGGTAGGAAAAGCTGTTGCTGTTGCCGTGGTAGTCGGAGCTTTCGAGCAGCAACGTGCCCACAAACTGGTCGCGCAGCCGCAGGTACAGGCTCACCGGCGTGAGCGTATCGGCCAGCAGGCGGCGGTGGCGGCTGTGGACGATGGTGGCGGAAGAAGTGGCAGTAGCGGCCGGCATGGCGAGGAAAGACGGGGGTAGGGGACAACAAAAAAGCCCGCTGCGGTGAGCAGCGGGCTTGGAGAATCTCAAAGGGGTTCAACCAACTTGTAATGCCTAATGCTCAGCCTCTTGGGAAGGTTGAGTGCCACCAGCTTTGCGAAACGGTTGCGACGAAGGACATGAGTTGGGGTCGGTTTGCGGGGGCAAAGGAACGACGGTTTTTTGGAAAAGCAACTGAAAAAAACCGACGGCACAAAAACGTTTTACCTAAACTGACTGATTATCCAGTTAAAAACGCCCAAAACCAACTCAAAATTAGGGTAATATAAAATGTTAGGGTCGGCGAGGGCGGTGTTGCCCATCAGGCGTAGAAATTGCCATTCGGTGCCGGTCGTTACGCAGCCGTAGATGGCCGGTAAGCTCAGGCCGGCTTTCTCGTTGAGGTGTTTAGCCACCAGCATCTCCGCGATGCACTGCGGAATGCCACCCAGTAAATCCTGGCGCTTGGCTTCTACCAACACCATGATGGGCGGCTCGGGTAAAAAGCCGGTCGGGTTGGTCGTGATAATGAAATCACAGACGCCGGCCAGGTCAATCCCACTGAGCGGCTCGCCGGAAAAAATGCCAATTTGCCCCTGCTGCTGCGCTTTAACCGCGGATAGTAGGGGCGCGATGATAAGCTCAGAAATTGCTTTTTCCGATTTGGTAACGGCGGCTACCAGCGGATTGATAGCAAAATACTGCTTCAGCCAATCCGGCAGCGGCAGCGGCTCCACTACCGGTAAAAAAGCCTGGTTATCGGTACGAATACCGAAACGCTCCTGTAAGTCCTTGAAAGTGACTTGGCTGTACGTGAGCATAAGATTCAGGGTGAGGCGAAAAGGACCCGCAAGATACGCCGCTACTCCCCCACTACCAGCCGGGTTTCCTCCGGCCCCAGCTCCACCAAACCTTGCTTATAGAGCGAGCCGATGGCTTTTTTGAAGACCTTTTTGCTCATGCCGAGGCGGCGGTACACGTCGTCGGCCAGGCTCTTGTCGCCGAGGGGTAGGCGGCCGTCGGGGCGCTGCCTGAGGGCGGCCAGCACGAGGGCGGCGGCGCTTTCCACCTCGTCGTAGCCGGCCTGGCCGAGGCGCACGTCGAGCTTGCCATCGGGCCGAATCTGGCGCAGGTGGCCGGGCAGCAGCTCGCCGCTGCGCAGCGGCCGAAATACCTCGTTGGCGTAGAGCAGGCCGGCGTGCGTGCCGTTCACGATAACCGAGTAGCCGAGCGGTGTTTCTTCGGCGATGAGTACCTGCACGGCCTCGCCCACCGCGCCCACGAACGGCTCAGGGCTGAGAAAGCGCTGCCACTTGGCCGAGGCCACGAGGCGGTCGGTGGCCTCGTCGAGGTACACGTACACCAGCACGCGGTCGCCGGGGCGCGCGGCCTGGCGCTGGTTGGCGTGGGGCAGCAGCAGGTCTTTTTCGAGGCCCCAGTCGAGGAAGGCGCCGGGCGGGCCCACGTCGCGCACGGTGAGCGCGGCAAAGCTATCGACCACGGCCAGCGGCTCTAAGGTGGTGGCAATGAGGCGGTCCTCCGAGTCGCGGTACACAAACACGCGGATGACGTTGCCCACGTGCGCGCCCACCGGGCGGTACTTCTCGGGCAGCAGCAGGTCGCCGTCGTCGCTGGTCAGGTAGAAACCGATGCTGACTTCGCGGGCTATTTCGAGGTCATTAAAATCGCCGAGACGCATAGAAGAAAGAGCGGCACACGCCATGAGTTAAGGTACCGCGAAGGTAGGGCCGGCTGGTGCGGACCAGCTCAGCAAGCTAAAACCAGGATTTTTTAGCATCCTCGGGGGAATTGTTGCTTTGTACGGAAAAATACCATAATCATTGCCAAAAAGTGGCTAAATTTGATAGACGAAACCCTGTTGTCTTCGTGAGGATTATATTTTCTTTAACTTATGACTAGCCGTTTTATATCCTGCCTCCTGGTACTTATGGGTTGCTCAGCTGGCTTTGCCCAGGCCCAGAGTTCCGCCCGCCTGACCCTGGCATCAGCTACGCCGCTACCTGCCGGCAATGCGTCCGCAACCGCGGCGTCCCCTACCCCCAGCCTTTCGTTCAAGGCCGACTCTATTTTCGTGAACCCCGAGGTGCGGCCGCAGTTTGCGGGGGGCGAGGCGGGGCTACGCGGGTACCTGATGAAAAACCTGCGCTACCCCGACCAGGCGCTGCGCCAGCACGTCAGCGGTAAGGTGTACGTGCGCTTTATCCTCAGCGCTGCGGGGCGCGTCACGGATGCCTCGGTGGTGCGCGGCCCCGGCGGTGGGCTCAATGAAGAGGGCCTGCGCCTGGTGTGGCTGATGCCGGCCTGGCAGCCCGCCCGCCAGCGCGGCCAGGCCGTGTGGGTGTCGTGCACGCTACCCATCACGTTTCAGGAATAATCAATTCCCTACCCCCCTCACTGCGTGCCGTACTGCACCACGCTGGGCTGCCCGAAGCTGAAGTCGCTGAAATTGTACGAGTCGCGGTTGGTTTCGAATAGCCGCAGGCCGTTGGCGCTGAGCTGGCCGCGGGGGTAGTAGCCCAGCAGAATCTGGAACGTGCGCAGCACCGTCAGCTCGTTGCGGAAGCGCAGGCCCAGGCCAAAGCCGGTGTAGGGCGCGTCGCCGCCGAAGGGCGAGCCGCCGCCGATGCGCTCGTTCACCATTGCCAGGTCGGCGAAGGCCAGCACTGCTACCCGGAAGCCCAGCAGCGAGAGCGGCGTGTACACGGTGCCCTCGTAGTTGGCCAGGAAACGGCTGGTGGCCAGAATATGCCCCGTGGGCTGGAAGCCGCGCACGCCGTCGGGGTTGCTGTTGACGCCGCTGAGCAGCACTTCGGCGGGGTAGCGATTGAAGCCCGCCGTGACGCGGGCGTTCAGCAAGTGGCGGCTCTGGTAATTGCCCACCCGGTAGCGGCGCGTGAAATACAGCATCTGCCCGCTGAGCAGGCCCTGCTCCCAGCCGCCGTCGTTGATGCGCTGAAACGTGCCAAAATCGAGGCTGCCGTAGAGGTAGCCCTGGCGCTCGGAGTAGCCCGCCCCCGCCACGCGGGCGTCGATGTAGCGGCGCGGGCCCACGGCATTCATCTCATAGCCAGCGGTAAGGCTGAGCAGCGTGCCCGCCGGCACGTCCTCGGTGCGGCCAAAGCCGAAGAGGTATTTATCCTTGTAATAGCGGCGCACCGAGTAGCCCACCGAGCCCAGCAAAATAGTGCGGGTGCGGTCGTCGGGGGTGTTGGCGGGGTTGGTGGTGTGGTGCTCGTTGATGACGCTGCCCGCCACGATGAGGCGGCCGGGGTTTTCGTAGCCCAGGTCGTAGGAGCGCAGGCGCAGGGCGCGCCCTACCCACAGCGTTTGGCTGGTGTAGGAGCGCACCTGAAAATTAGGCTCCTGGCCCGGCAGCGGGGGCGCGTCGCGCGGCAGCACCAGGCGGATATTGAGCACGTCGGCCGTGAGCGCGCCCGCCCAGCGGGCGCTGGGCGAGTAGAAGTCGCGCCGCACCGACACCCCGCCCGAGTGCGACTCAAACTCATTGTAGTAATGCCCCTCGGCGTACACGAAGTTGCGAAACGGCACCTGGTAGCCCGCCTCGTAGCCCCAGGTCTGGGGCAGGTCGCGGCCGTACTGGTAGCGGTTGCTGAGCTGGTGGCCCAGGCCCAGGAAGTTCTGGTCGCCGGCCGTGACGATGGCCTGCCCCGGCCCGCCGCGCAGCTCGTAGCCGCCCGTGATGCTGAACACGTCGGTGGTGTACACCAGAATATCCACGCTGTCGCGGGTGGCGGTTTGCTCGTTCACCAGCACCCGCGCGTCGAGGATTTCGTTGGTTTGGCGCAGCAGGCGCTCGCTTTCGGCCAGGGCCTGGGGTAGCAGCGGCTGGCCCGGCCGAAACAGCAGTACCTGCCGGATGCGCGAGCGCGCCGTGCGGATATGTAGCGCGTTGCCCGACTTTTCCAGAAACGTGCGCGGCTGGCGCAGCGAGTCGTTGAGGCTGTAGCCAAAGGCATCGAAGGGCGTGATGGTGACGCGGCGCACCATCTTGAAGTTGTGCTGGTCGAACTGCCGGTTGAGCAGCACCGCGTCGAGACCGTGCTCTTCCTGGCGGGGCTTGGTGAGGCGAAAAAAGGCCGCCAGCGCCCGGCCCGCGATGGTGCCGCGCCGGGTGTAGCGCTCCAGGTTCAGGCGCACGCGCGCCTCATCGAAGCGGCGGCCCAGCGAGTCGGCGGGCGGCGCATCAGTCAGCTCGGCGACGTGCAGCGAGTCGGGCGGCACGGCCACGCGCGGGGTAAACTCCTGCGCGCGCACCCGGCCCGGCCCGCCCGGCAGCAAGCCCAGTAACAGAAGGCACAGGAGAAAAAAACTACGCGACATGGGGCACGGCGGCACTATGCGCAAGTTACGGCGGGCCGCGCGCGGCAGAGCCCGGCTTGCGCGGCTAACGCCAACGCTAAACCCGCTTGCCGGGGTATGGCGCCGGCGCGGGGGTAGGGAACATAAGACGCTAAACGCGGGACTACGCGTCGCGGGCAGGGAAACCTTTTCTAAAAAAATTAGCTTATCAAAAGCTTGCCAATTTCACTGGCTGGTGCTACTTTTACCCCCGTCAAACGACCTCTTTTCAATGAACGAGCGCATTCAGGAGAAGCTAAGCATCTTAGCCGACGCCGCCAAGTACGACGTGTCGTGCAGCAGCAGCGGCGGCAAGCGCAAAAACGAGCAGAAAGGCCTGGGCAATGCTGAAGGCATGGGCATCTGCCACAGCTTTACCGAGGATGGCCGCTGCGTGAGCTTACTCAAGATTTTGCTCACCAACTACTGCATCTTCGACTGCGCCTACTGCGTGTCGCGCCGCTCGAACGACGTGAAGCGCGCCGCCTTTACGGTCGATGAGGTGGTGGACCTTACCATCAACTTCTACCGCCGCAACTACATCGAAGGCTTGTTTTTGAGCAGCGGCATTTTCAGCTCGCCCGACTACACGATGGAGCGCCTGGTGCGCATCGTGAAGAAGCTGCGCACCGAGCACAATTTCAACGGCTACATCCACGTCAAAACCATCCCCAGCGCCTCGCCCGAGCTGATTCAGGAAGCCGGCCTCTACGCCGACCGCCTGAGCGTGAACATCGAGCTGCCCTCCGAGCTGGCTCTACAAAACCTGGCGCCGGAGAAGAACTACGCCGAGATTCTGACCCCGATGGGCCAGATTCGGGACGGCATTATTCAGAATAAAGAGGAGAAGGCGCTGTTTAAGAAGGTGCCGCAGTTTGCCACCGCCGGCCAGAGCACGCAGCTCATCGTGGGCGCCTCCGATGAGAATGACTTACAGATAATTAAGCTCTCCGATTCGCTCTACCAGGGCTACGGCCTCAAGCGGGTGTACTACTCGGGCTACGTGCCCATTACCGACGACGCGCGCCTGCCGCAGGTGAGCCAGCCGCCGCTGGTGCGCGAGCACCGGCTGTACCAAACCGACTGGCTGATGCGCTTTTACGGCTTCGAGGCCGATGAGATTCTGGACCCCGCGCACCCGTACCTCGACCTCGAAATTGACCCCAAGCTGGCCTGGGCGCTGCGCAACCGCCACCTGTTTCCGGTAGATGTGAACGTGGCCGACCGGGCCATGATACTGCGCATACCGGGGGTAGGGGCGCGCTCGGCCGAGCGCATCGTGCAGGCGCGGCGCTTCACCTCGCTCACCGGCGAGCACCTCAAGCAGTTTGGCGTCGTGATGAAGCGGGCGCGGCACTTCCTCACGGCGCGGGGCCTGGCCCCGGCGGCGCTGGGCGAGCTGGATGAGCAGTCGGTGCGCCGCCAGATTTTATTCGGCGGCAAGGCTACCCGCTCGGCCCTGGTCACGCAGCAATTGGATTTATTCGCCCAGGCGGGGTAAGGATTTAGGTAGAAATGCTTTGAATAAAGCCGTTATTAGGTTGAATTGGCCGAGTAGTTGCTAACCCCGCGCTCAATAGCATAGCTTTTCAATAGCACGCATGAAAATTGTATTTTGCTTGTCCGCGCTCGCCACCCTGGGCCTCACCAGCTGCCTGAATACCGCGCCCAGCGAGTGCCACAGCACCGTCGTGGCTCCCGTGCTCAGCGTCACCGGCCCCAAAACGGTGGCCGTAAACCAAGCCGCCACCTTCGGCCTGAGCTACGCGCTGGAAAGCTCCTGCGGCAAGTTTAACAGCGTGAGTGATGAGACCCTGGCCACGCCCAATACCCGCCTGGTGGGCGTAAAAGTGGACTACAATGGCTGCAACTGCCCGCAGACTACTATTCCGGCGCAGGCCATCTACACGTTTCAGCCGACTCAAGTGGGTACTTACTACCTCAAGTTCGCGGCCGGCACCAGCTACCTCACCGATACGCTGGTGGTGAAATAGCCGCTCGCGCCCAGTCTGTCCGGCCGCGGTGGCCGGGTCAAACCGATTCAAAATCATGCAAATCACTCATCGCGCTCCGGCCGTCGCGTCGGCCCCCGCCTCACTCGCCGCCGAACCTTTCGTAGCGCTCACCGACCCTACCCCCTTCGTGGGCGATAAAGCCCCGCGCCTCTCGTGCTGCTGCCGCCTCTCCGAGCTGCTGCCGCTGGTGCGCCAGCTGCACGACGCGGCCCGGGCCGCCCAGCAAGCCGCCGGGCAGCCCGGTGTGGCCGCCTAGCTCATGCCGTCGCTGACGCCGTCGCGCCGGCCGGCCGCAGGAGGGGTAGGGCCGGTGAGCTCGCGCCCGGCCGCGCCCGAGCTACGCAACCCGCCCGCCGACTACCTCTACGATGGCTCGTTTGAAGGCCTGCTCACGGTGCTGTTTCGGGTGTACGACCGCAAGTCGGCCCCCAATAGCATTCAGCCCGAGGGCGCGGCGCAGGGCGGCTTGTTTGCCCAGGCCGTGGCCATTGACACCGACGAAGCGCTGGCCGCCCGCACCTGGGACGGCCTGCTGCGCTTCATGCCCGAGCCGGCACGGGCTCGGCTCTACCACGTTTTTTTGAGCGAAGACGCGGAGCGCGAACTATTGATTTTTCGCTACGCCGATATGGCCCTGCGCGCGGGCCGCGACATCTCCGATAACTATGCCGATGCCACCGTGCGCCGCTGCCAGCGCCTGGCCCAGCAGCTCTTCCGCGAGAAGCACCGCATGGAGGCCTTCGTGCGCTTCGAGCAGGCGCGGGATGGCTTGTTTCACGCCACCATCGAGCCCGATTTCGATGTGCTGCCGCTCATTGCCAGCCACTTCACCAAGCGCTACGCCGACCAGCGCTGGCTAATTTTTGACAAGAAGCGCCGCTACGGGCTGCACTATGATTTGCGCCATACGACCATCGTAGAGTTTGAAACCGCCGGCCCTACCCCCCGCCGCGGCGAGGTATCGGCTACGGTGCTCGATGAGCGCGAGCCGCTCTTCAAAATCCTCTGGCAGGCGTATTTCGACCACGTCAATATCCCCGAGCGCAAAAACCTGAAGCTGCACCAGCGCCAGATGCCGCGCCGCTACTGGAAGTACCTGAGCGAGAAGCAGCCCCGCGAGCGCCGGTTTGAGCCGATAAAGAACAAGCGGCCGCTCACCCCACCCCCGGCCCCCTAGCCCCTACCCCCTTCGGGAGAGGGGAGCCTAACGATTCGGTGCCGCGCATGACCGGCTCCCCTCTC
>JAABUN010001621.1_pt1 | contig 47759 bp, 39 predicted proteins | sample 5559311 | NCBI WGS metagenome assembly JAABUN01 (sample SAMN10711877, study PRJNA513370) | rock metagenome | isolation source: Antarctica rocks | place: Antarctica: Victoria Land, Siegfried Peak sud
AGGTTCAGGGTGGCGAGGGCAAGGGTGACGCTGTGGGCAAGGGTAAAGGCGGACACGATTTTGAGCAGTTGCTTGAGGGTTCCGCCCAGCAGCAGCAGGCCGATGACGAACAGGATGTGGTCGGGTCCCAGGAAGATGTGGTGAACGCCCTCGAACAGGAACTGACCGACGACCGAAAGCGTGCTCTGGCGGGCGCCGCCGGGCGTGTACGCCTGAGTGGAGGCATCTTTGGTGAAGATGAGTTGGCGCTTGAGGTCGCCGCCCTGGTACACGTCCACGAAGGTCTTGTGGCGCGGGTCGTAGGGGAACAGCCGGCAGCGGATCGTAAGCGCGCCGGCCGGGGGCGTCCCGTTCCAGCGCAGCCGGAACCGAGTGGTTTTCTGATCCAGGACCGGAGTGGCGGTTTGCAGAACGGGCGACAGCGTTTGGCCGTTAGCGGCCGTGACGACCAGGCGGCTGACGAGAATGGCGGCGAGCGTTTGCTGGTTTTTTTGCAGCCCGGTTGGGGTGAGCAGGTCGTCGGCGGTTGCGTTTGGCAGGTCGTGGGCGAGGTCAATGGCGGGCGCCTCAACCGTCACGTCCAGACCGTCCCGGCCCAGGCGCAGGTCCACGTAACTGAGCGGCAGGGCGTGCGCGAACGCGGGCGGCGTTGCGAAGCGGCACCAGCAGCCCGCCGCGACGAGAACGAAAGCGACGAGCAGCCGCCGCCGTAGCGCCGTTCGCTTCATCGCGCCCCACCGGTGCGCGGCGTAGCGGAACCGGTGACGGGACGGCCGGCGACCTGGCCTAACTTTTTCAGCGTCGCGGCGGCAACGGGCGCGTTTACCGGACTGAAGTTCGGGTTCATGTTGAGGGCGCGGTACAGGTACTTTTGCGCCCCGACCCGGTCGCCCGCGGATGCGTAGATCATGCCTGCATGGTACAGGAATTTCGCCTCGGCGGTCTTCTGGCCCAGCGCGCGCCCGATGGCTTCTTTTGCCCGGTCCAGGTCGTTTGTTTTGTAGTAGCACCAGGCCAGGATGTCGGCCTCGGCGACATTCTTGGTAGTCTTGTGCTCCTCGGCGAGCCGCACGGCCTCAGAAAGGTTCCGGTCGTGGTCGGCGTAGAACTGGGCCATCTGCATATGATCATGTGTGCCGCCCGACGCGGCGATTTTCTGGTGCAGCGCTTCAACCGTCGCGTACTGCTTTTCCGCTTCCGCCTTGTCGCCGGTTAGGGCGTACAGATCGCCCAGCGCGACGAGGGTTTCGTGTTCGGGCGTGACGGCGACTGCTTTTTTGTAATACGCGATGGCTTCCGGGTAGTCCTTGCGCGCCGCCTTGATTTTGCCCAGCGCGGCCAGCACATAGCGATTGTTCGGCGTCTTTTGCAAGGCGTCGGCGAGCTCCTGATCGGCGGCGAGCAGGTTGCCGTCGCTGAAGTAGATAAGGGCAAGTTGGGCGCGGCACCAAGCGGTGTTTTCCGCAAAGGCGGACCCGCTGTTGATGGCCTGACGCATCAGCCAGGCTGCCCGGAACGGCTGGCCCGTGATCTGCAAAAGATGCGCTCCCCGGCTGTACGAGGAAATGTCGGGCCGCAAATCCATCATCTTCTGGTAGTGCGTGAAGGCGGCGGCGTAGTCGCCCAGTTCCACGTCCGCGTCGCCCAGGAGGCCGTAGGCCAGGTTGTTGTGGTCGTTGAGCGCGACTGCCTTGTTCGCCCATTCGATGCTTTTGTTGAAATTGTGCCGGCCACCGTGTACCCAGGCAAGGCCGGTCATCGCCTCGCCGTTTTTGGGGTCGAGCGCGAGGGCTTGCTCGTAAACTTTTTCCGCATGGCCGTAGTAGGCGAAGTCGGCGGTGTCGCGTACGTGCTGCATGAGGGCGTCGCCGAGGTTGACCCAGGCACGGGCGTCGCCGCCGCCCGCTGCCCGCGCCGTCCATTTGGCGATGGCGAGATCAGTGGCGGAGTTGCCCGTTGGGGGCGAAATGGCGGCGAGCACGTCGGCGGGCCGGGGCGCGGCGGGGGCAGCGACGGTGGCGCGCGCGCGTGTGCCGCTATTGCCCTTTCCGCGCTGTCCGACGGCCCAGCCGCCCGCTCCCACGAAGCCAAGAGCAAGGCAGGTCAGCACTGTTTGGCGATAGCGGATTGTTTTGTTCATCAGAGTTGCGTTAATTGCTGGACTGCCCTCACCCCTTCCCCCCTCCCGCAGCGGGAGAGGGGTGCCTGTAGTTGCCGCTCCTCCCTGGCTTCGCGCGAAGCAATGGACGAGTTTGTGGCAGGCACCCCTCGCCCGCAGCGGGCGAGGGGAAGGGGGTGAGGGCGGAAGGCGTTACCCGGCGGCGTTTTCGCCGCTGTCCTTGCTGTTGCGGGCGCCCGCGTTGGGCGTGGCCGCGTACGGGAAGACCTGGTGGAAGAGTTGATCGTTCCCCGAAACGCTGTCGCCGGTCGGGACGATCAGGGTGTAAGACGGGCCGCTGGCAATCGCGGTCAGCAGGATGTCACAAACGTCGTCGCCCACACGACGTCCGTTGGGCCAGCCGCCCGGCGTCCCGTCCGCGGTGCGGTCGAGGCCAAACGTGCTGAGCCGATTGAAGAGGGGCTGGCCGGGCAGACGCACCGGCTCGGTCGCCGTGTTGACCCGGAGAACTTCGGGGATGAAGATGGTCTCCAGGTCGGTGCGGCCGGTTGCGGGGAAGGTCGTGCCGTAGATAGTGTTGACCAGACGCGCGATTTCCGGGTTGCGGGCATAGGTGGCAAACGCGGCGTCCCCGGTCGGCGCGCTGCGGTTCAGATTATCCTTGTCCTGGAGCGCGACCAGACCCTCGTTAAAGATCGGGTTGCCCAAACGAGACACCTGGACGAACGGGCCGGTGCCGACCGACTCCCGGTTGCTGAAAAGCAGGGTGATGCGCGGCCGGGCGGTGGAGGCGAAAACGCCTACGCCCGTTTGCGTCGGGGGACCGAAGATCGGGTTGTTGACCACGCTGTACGGCAGGCTGGGGAGGTCGGACACGGGAATCTGGATGGCGTAGACGAGAACGTTGAAGCCCCGGAAGCCGTCCGCGCCGTTGGGCGGGGGCGAGGGGCCGGGCGGGTTCTGGCCCGTCGGATTGACCGTGCCGCCCGCCAGGATGCGCGGGTCGAGCAGGTTGAAGATGCCCGGAATGTCGCAGTAGAAGCCGTCCTCGCGGTGCCCGGCCCAGACGGTGACGCCGGACGGCAGGTTGTGGATGGTCTGCTGGGTGTACCGGTCCAGGCCGGCGAAACTGGTCGCCCCGGAAACCGACCGTCCGGCCGGGTCGTTGTAAAACGGCGTGACGCGATTGCCGACGTTGGGCGGGGGCGTGAGCAGGTTCGTGCCGAGCACGGTGGACGTATCGCTGCCCGCATCGAAACGGGTCAGGCGGAAGGTTTGCGTGTAGTTGTGGTTCGCATCGTTCACGTCCTGGATGGCCCCGCCGGCTCCGTTGAGCGCGAGCGCCTGGCCGTAGGAAAGAACCGTGTTCGTGCGCTTGTAGCCGGTCGTGACGGGCGAGAACTGGAAGTCGTAGCGCGTCAGCAGCGCGCCCGTGGCCGGATTGGTGATGTTGACGCTGTAGCGCACATCGGGCGAAAAGCGGTCGAAGATCGCGCCGTCGCCCGGCTCGGAGAACGGGCGCACCTGCACGACGACGTTGAGCACGCGCACGCTCGGGTCGTCGGACTTGGTGCCGATAAAGGCGTAGGTGTCGGTCAGGTTGGCCTGCGGGTCGAGTTTGATGAGCGGCGCGTCGCTGTGGTTGGCGGCCCGCGCCGCGCCCGTTCCCCCCAGCAGCGCCAGCGCGGCGGCTGCCGCGGCGACGGACGACAGATTCCTGCGTTTCATGAGATGGTTCTTTCTGCTCTTTTTGATCTTAAAGAGCGGTCTGTTGCCGCGCTGTGGAAGCGCGGCGGCGGTGCAGTGAGGCGGCAAGCAGTCCGGGCGCGAGCGTCAGGCCCAGCGCCAGCGTGCCCGGCTCCGGGATCGCTGGGTTCGGTCCGGGACCTGGTACCGCGCGTACCAGCGGCGCGATCGTGGCGCCGGAGAACCCTCCGCCGTTATCGTCGAAGCCCGAGAACGTCGTCTGGCCCGGCCCGAACGCGCTAGTGAACGTGAACGGCGCGACGGTGCTTCCTGGGGCGAAACTTTGCGTCGTGTTCGGGTTGTTGTCCTCGAAAAAGGTCACGAACCCGTTGCTGGGGTCGAAGTTGATGTCGAAGCCGAGCGGGGCTTGCAGGTTCGTGACCACGTTCTGCTGGGCGGCGATCTGGAACTGGATGAGCGCCAAATCCACGCCCGACCCGTTGAAAACGCTGTAACGGTAGTCGAAAAGCGAACCGTTGGCGGTCACGGTAGCGTTCACCGTCACCTGAGCGCGGGCGGGCCGGCCCGTCAGCGCGAGCGCCGCGCCCCCCAAAAGCAGCAGCGTTTGCAGGGCGACGAAGGCATCGGGGCGTTGTCGTGTCATGAAATTCTCCTTGCGGTGGAATGGCGGCGGGAAGCGAGAAGCAGGCCAGGCGCGAGCGTCAGGCCGAGCAGCGGAAGGGTGCCCGGCTCCGGCACGGCCATCACGGAGGGGGCCATCGTCGTTCCGGCAAAGCCGCCGCCGTTATCGTCGAGGCCGGAAAACGCGGTTTCGGCCGGCCCGAACGCGCTGTCGAAGGTGAACGGGGCGATGGTGCTGTTGGGGGCGAAACTTTGCGTCGTGTTCGGATCGTTGTCCTCGAAAAAGGTCACGAACCCGTTGCCGGGGTCGAAGTTGATGTCGAAGCCGAGCGGGGCTTGCAGGTTCGTGAGCGCGTTCTGCTGTTTGATGGTTTGGAACTGGATGAGCGACAAATCCACGCCGGACCCGTTGAACACGCTGTAACTGTAGGTGAAGGTCGTCCCGTTGTTGGTGATGGTGGGCGTGACCGTGATCTGCGCGCGAGCGGCGCGGGGCGTGAAAAAGACGCCGCCGACGCCGCCGAGGAGCAGCAAGGCTGCCACGGGGCGAGTGCGAGAGAAAAGATGCCGCAATGCGGTTGAAGCCGCGGCGCGGCGTGACCCGTTCATGATTCCGTTCCTCCTTTGCGATCCGGGGATCGGCCGGCACGTTTAGGTCGTGCGGCTGAAAGAAGTGTGAACGTTCGAGTTCACGCCGTCCTCATGAAAGCGTCCCGATTCGGTCACAAAGGGGAAACGTTTCCTGGCGATTCCGAAACGGCGACTTTTCCCGCCTCCAACGCGCGTTGAGCGACAGCCGCCTGGAGCGGGTCGAAGCGGGGGCTGAGGGCGAGGGCGCGCTGAAGGTAGGTTTGCGCCGTTTTTTCGTCCCCAGCCGCGAGGGCGATCAGGCCGGCATGGTAGAAAAGGCGGGCGTCGCGGGTGCCGAGGCGCAGGGCGGCTTTGATCGCTTTTTGGGCGGCGGCGATTTTGCCGGCCTTGAACGCGGTCCAGGCCACGATGTCCGCGCCCACGATGTCGGGCCGATCCTTATAGACGCGCGCGGCGTTGGCGTAGGCTTCGGCGGCGTGCAGGTCGTGGTCGGCGTAGAACAGGGCGAGCGGGCGGTCGAAAACCGCGCCGCTGTTTTTGTCCGGCCAGCCGATTTCCTCGACGCGCGCGTACCGGGCCTGGGCCGCTTTTTCATTGCCGGCCAGATGGTACAGATCGCCTAAAGCGCCCACAAAGGCGATGTTGTCGGGCAGGCGGCGCACGGCTTGTTCGTACCAGGCGATGGCATCGTTCCCATCGCCGCGCGCGGCCCGGACGCGGCCGAGCGATGCCAGGCTGGGCGTGTGATCGGGAAAAACGGCGAGCGCGTCGCGGTACTGTTCTTCGGCCTGCGCGTAATCGCCGGTGGAAAAAGCGGTTTCGCCTAACTGCCAGTGACACCAGGCGACAGTTTCGCGCGGCGGCGGGTTGAGGTTGCGCGCGAAGGCGAGGGCGGTTCGGAGTCGCCGCTCGGCCGTGGTCGTGTCGCCATGCAGCAGGGCGAGGCGGGCGAAGCGGGTTTCAGTTTCAACGCCCTCGACGCCGCCCACGCCGCCCAGCGCGGCCATTTTTTTGAAGGCCGCTTCCGCTTTGTCGTACTCGCCCAGTTCCAAAAAGGCGTCGCCCAGGAGTTGATAGGGCGTGGTGCGGTCCGGCTCCAATTGGCTCAGTTCAATGGCGTGATCGCGTGCCTGTGCAAAGGCGTGGGACGCCTGCTCCTCCAGTGTGAGGGCGGTCAGCGCGCTGAGGTTTCGGACGGACGGAACGGACTGGAGCGAGGCGTGCGTGGCGCGAAAGGCGAGGGCGAGATCGTCCTGGCTGCCGGTTTCGCGCACGCGCTGAAGGTAGCAGCCGGCCAGTTTGTTCTGGGCGACGTGATCGTCCGGGGCGCGGCGCACGCGCGCGGCGAAGAATAGGAGCGCCTGCTCGTTCGCCTGGGCGTCCGGCAAGCCGGCGGAAGCGGGAGTACGCCGCGCCGGGAAGCGTGCCGCCCACCAGCGCAGGCCCGCGTTTCCGGCGAGCGCGAGCGCGGCGAGCGCGACGATCAGGGTGAGTTTGACTTTCAAACCGTACATTGCCAAAAATCTCGTGTTCTGCTTCTGTGACCCGGTTTTGTTGACGCGGATGAAAAACCCGCGTCAACAAACCGGCCCGCGCGGAAAAAGCGGGCGGTCAGGGTTCGGTGTCGAAGTCGGCGACGTTTTCGACGGGCCGGTTGGCCGTTTGCAGGGTGCCCGCGCCGTCCTCGTTCCACGCGGCCACGGTGGACGCGCCGCCGGTTCGTTCACTCAGGGTGAGGGTGCCCGACCCGGCGGCGTTCTGGGTGAGGGTGCCGACGGCAGTGCCGCCGCGCGCCAGTTCGGCCGTGAAGCCGGTGCCAGCGTCGGTGGCGGCGGCGACGTTGCGGAACTCGATGCCGCCGTCATCATCGCTGACGGTCACGCTGCCAGTCGTGGACGCGCCCGCGCCACTCAGAACAAGGTTCAGTTCAAGCGACAGGCCGGTCGGCGCGGCGCGCACGCGGCCGGTGATTTGTCCGCTCTGACCCTCGGCGTCGTTGACGACGATGGTGAGCGCCCCGTCGCCGGCCCGCTCGCCGGAGGTGATGTTGAACGTGGTCACGAGCGTGACGGGGAACTGGTCCGGTTCGCCCTGAACCTCGGTCTGGAAAAAGCCAGCGGCGTTCTGCCCCGCCGCGTCCGAAAACAGGTTCAGGCGCGTGGTCGTGTCCGTGTCCTGGGCGATGGTTGTGTACAGACCGAGGGTTGAATCGAAAACCGGCGCGGCGTTCGTGCCAGCTTGCCGACCGGGTGCCGTGCGTCGCAGCGTTGCCGCCGCCATTGCCAGCAGGCGACGTCCCCCGCCTTGACCTGTCGCGCGAGTCGGGCCGGCGAAGCCGGTTTGGAGCAGTTCGTTCAGGCGGCGCGCGCCCTGGACGGCGTTGACGGCGACAGCGCGCGCGCTGCCGTTTCCGGCCCCGCCGCCCCCGCTGCTGCCGGGGGGCAGATTGGAAAAGGCGTCGGACCTGCCGCCCCCGCCGCAGCCGGCCGCGAGGCTCAGGGCCACCGCCGCTATCACCGTTAAAAAGCCTGTTCGCATCGTGCGTGTCCTTCTTCTCGAAAGGGAAAATTTGCCGCCGTGCCCGCCGCCCTCACCCCCTATGGGGGTGAGGGCGCGCGTGCTTTTACTGCCGCGTGTGATCGTCGGCGTCCAGGCCGGGCGGGAACGGCTGGGTCGGGTCGGCGACGAACGGGAAGGCGTTTCGGAACGGCACTTCGTTGCCGTCAACCTTGTCGCCCAAAACGTTTGTCTTGGTTTTGGGGTCGCCGTTGTTGAGAATGGTGAAGACCGCGTCCACCACGTCGTCGGTCAGGCGGCGGCCGCCCATGTTCCCGAAGCCGCCGGCGGGGTTGTTGCCTCCCTGCGGGCCGCTGTTGGGGACGCGCAGATCGAGGCGCAGGATGTCGCCTTTGCGCTGCACGGCGTCCAAGATCATGTTAATGTGGGCGTCGTCGGTCGCAAACGCCTTCATGGATTTGATCAGGTCGGCCTGGAACCGGCCACGCGCGTCGTCCATGGTCGAGGCGCCGTTGTACTCGTTTTTGCGCGGGGGCGGGATCAAGCCGTTGTTGACGAGGGGCGTGCCGTCGCGGTCCACCGTCACCCAGGACCCCACGCCGGAAACCGAGCCGTTGGTGTTGACGAGTTGAATGCGGCGGCGCTGCGTGACCGAATTGACGCCGATGACGTTGCCCGAACCCTTCAGCAAAGCGGCGGGCACGCTTACGGCCGTAATCAGGGTGTTGAAGCCCGCATAGGTGTCGCGTCCACCGCGCTCGCCCAGGAGCGATTTGTTCGGGTTGCCCGGATTCATGATCGCCGACGCGACGGTTCGGTTCGCGCCCGTGTCGTCCAAAAAGAACGGATCGTCGGCGTTGCCGGCAAAAAAGGCGGCCCCGCTGCCGCCCGGATCAACCGTGACCACGGGCGCGGGGGCGGGCGTGGGCTGCGGCTCCTGATGGGAAACCGTGGTCTGGGCGGTAAAGGTGCGGCCGTTGGGGAGCGTGATCGTGGCCGTTTGGGGCATCACGCGGCCCAGGCCAGGCGAATAGGTCACGTCCACGAACTTGTCGGGTTTGGCGTCGCCCGTGCATTCGATCTCGAAGCGATACCGGATGTTGTTGTCGAAGATGACCATGCCGAAGTGCTCGCCGGAGACGACGAACCCCTGCGTGCTCATCATCAGGACGACTTTGGAGTTGTCGTTCGGGTCCAAAAAGGCCCAGGTGTCGGTCAAGTCGGAGCCTCGGTCCTGGGTGATCGAGGGGGAGTCAATGTGGTCGGAAGCCTGGGTGCGCGTGGTGGGCGTGAGTTGTAAAGCGAGAACGGCCAGGGCGGCGGCGCTGCCCAGCCCGGCCCAGGCGGTGGCTCGCCTGTTGGTGAAACGAAAATGCATGGTGTTTTCCTTCCGGCACGACCAATGGCCGCCACCGGGGGTCGTCGCCGCGCGGCGTTACGTTCGCGCCGCACGGCAAATAAGAAGCGTGCGTTCAAAGTATGAACGGCGGAAGTCACGTTTTTGTCACGAAGCGTGCGCGCGCGCAACAAAAAGCCCCGGCGGGAAAAAACTCCGGCCGGGGCGCGTCGGGTTCGTCGGGCGAAACCGGGTCAGGGGCACAGCGGCAAAACGAACCGGAAGGCCGTCCCCTGTCCGGGCGTGCTTTCGACGACGATTTCGCTTTGGTGCAGTTCGAGGATGCGCCGGGTGATGGCAAGGCCCAGGCCCGCGCAGCCGGGCGTGTCCGTCTGGTCCCCGACCCGGTAATACCGCTCGAAGATGTGGGGCAGGTCCTGTTCGCGGATGCCCCGGCCCGTGTCCCGAACCTGGACCTGAACGCCGCCGGGAACGGGGGCGAGCGCGAGCGTGACGCGGCCCCCCGACGGTGTGTAGCGCAACGCGTTTTCGATCAGGTTTTCCAGCACGCGCTCGATCATGCCGATGTCGGCGCAGACGAACGGCAGGTCGGGCGCGAAGTTCGTTTCGAGTTGCAGGCCGGCGTTATTCGCGGCGAGTTGGAACTTTTGCGCCACGTCCTGCACCAATTCGCCAAGCGAAAACGGCTCGACGTGCAGCGGCACGTCGCGGGCGTCCAATTTGGCGAGGTCGAAGAGTTCGGAAACGAGTTTGGTGAGCCGTTCGCCGTGGCGGGTGGCGATGGCGAGATAGTGGCGCTGCTCGTCGGGCGTGAGCTGCCCCTCTTTCATCATCAGCGTTTCCAGATAACCCTGGAGCGAGGCGAGCGGCGTGCGCAGATCGTGGGACACGTTGCTGACCATTTCGCGCCGGTTCCAGTCGGCCGTTTCCAGTTCGCGCACCTGATGCGCGATGCGCGCGGTCATCTCGCCGAAAACGCGGCCGAGCCGTCCGATCTCGTCGTTGGACGAGGCGCGGCTTATCGGGAGCGCGGGAACCGTTCCCGTTCCCGAAAAGCCTTCCACGGCCGTGGTCAGGTCGCGCAGCGGGCGCGTGAACGAACGGAACAGGTATGCGCCCGTGGCGAGAACGAACAGCAAAATGCCGCCGCCGACCAGCAGGCTGAACCGCACGATGTAACTGCGCCGCAGCAGCGCGCCGGCCGATTCGTATTCCTCGCCGCCCAGGATGATGTACACGTAGCCGTTGATTTGATTGGGGCCGGCACCGCCGCCGTTGTTCGGTTTTGGGCGGGGCGGCGGGATCGGCGCGGCCGAGAAGATTTTTCGCCGGGCCGGATCGCGCGGATCGTCGCCGTACATCGGCAACGGAACGCGGGCGGACAGGAAACCCTTCAGCGGTTCGACGGCGACGCGCTCACGCCGGACCTTGCCCGGCGCGGCCGAGTAGGCCAGGATGTCGCCCGCGTCGTCGAGCAGGTACACCTCGATTTCGGGATTGAGGACCATCAGCCGCTTGATCTCGGCGGTCGCCCGTTTGCGCGAGCGCGCGTCCTTGCCCAAAAAGTGCTTGGATGCCAGATGTTCGGCCAGGCGTTCGGCGAGCGTGCGGTTGAGTTTCTGGTTGGCTTCCTGAAGGTAACGCTGCGTGGTCAGCAGGGTCAGCGGTCCGTACAACAAGGCGGAAAAACAAAGCAGGGCGAGCAAAACAGCCGACAGCCGGCCGTGAAGGGTGCGGAACATACGTTTTTAAACGCCGCCTTTGCCGGGCAGCAGATCGTCACCGTCGGCGAACTTGTAGCCCACGCCCCACACGGTCAGCAGGTAATGCGGCTTGGCCGGGTTGGTCTCGATCTTGGCGCGCAGCCGGTTGATATGCGAGTTGACCGTGTGCTCGTAGCCCTCGTAGCCCTCGCCCCACAGCAGGTTGAGGAGGTCCGAGCGCGTATACACGCGCCCGGGGTGGCAGGCGAACTGAACGAGCAGGTCGAACTCCTTGGCGGTCAGGCTGACGAGTTTGTCGGCGAGCGTGACACGCCGTTTGGCGCGCCCGATCACCAGGTCGCCCGCGCAAATGAGCCGCTCCCCGTCGGCGGCCTCGCGCTCCGACGCGCACGGGGACAGCGCCCCCGGCGCCGCGCCGGAAACGGGCGGCGCCAGGCGCGCGACGCTTTGATCCACGCGCCGAAACAGCGCCCGGACACGCGCGAGAAGTTCCCGAATGCTGAACGGCTTGACCAGGTAATCGTCCGCGCCCATCTCCAAACCCAGCACGCGATCAATCTCGGACGAGCGGGCGGTCAGCATGAGCAGCAGGGTGTCGCCGGCCTTGACGCGCACGCGGCAGCAGACTTCCAGGCCGTCCACACCCGGCAGCGTCAGGTCGAGTACGATCAGGTGGTAGGGTTCGGGTCCCAGCGCCTTTTGCAGCCCGGCCGCGCCGTCGCGCGCCACGTCCACCATGTGGCCGGCGTCGCGCAGGTGCAGTTGAACCAGGTGAGCGATGTCAGGGTCGTCTTCGATAACGAGAATTCTGCGCGTTGCTGTCATCTGTTTTTTTGCCTGTTCCAAAGGAACGCCGAGGGAGTGCGGGCGTCCCGGCTCCCCTTCATACTGCCGCAAAAACGTCACGTTTCGGTCACGGGGGCGGGTGAGCGCAAAGGGCCGTTTTCCAGGAAGGGCAGGGGAGGACAGCGCCGCGACGACTCCGAATGAAAATGTGGCACGGCGGACGATGCACGGGGGTTTGTAAAGGCGATGGTGCGATGAGGCAGGCCGATCCGGCGATGAGCAAACTCGCGCGACAGATGCTGGCGCGCGAGGCAGCGGGCGGCCGGGACGTGGCGGCGACGACAGACGCCCTGGAGCGGGCCGGCGACAAACTGCGCCGGTACCTGACGCCGCCCCTGGGAACGGCGGGGTTTCAAACCCTGCTGGCGCACGCGCGGGCCTCGGCGGCGGCGGAGTTTCCCTGGCTTGCCGGCGTCAAAACGGAACCGGACGGCGCGCCGTGGAATGGATTGCGCGGCGCGTGCGCGGGACGGGAGACGCAGGAGGTATCGGCGGGCCTCACCTGCCTGCTGGCCCACGTTTTCGGGCTGCTGGCCGCCTTCATCGGCGAAGAGCGGACGGAGCAGCTGGCGCGTCAGGTCTGGCCGGACGCGGACCGGGATGCCGCGAATTTTCGTTAAGGGCCGCCGGTTGCGGTCGTTGCCGTGTCGCGCAGCAGTGCGCAGGCGACGGCCTCCTCCAGCGGCATCGCGCGCCCCGCGGCCCAGTTTTGGGTAAAGGCCGGTTCGCCGACGGCGGCGCGCGCGGCGGCGATGCTGCGCTCGTGGCGGGTCCGTTCGGGAAGCGAGCGGGGGGAGCAAACGGTTTCGCGCAGGGTTTGCGCCGCCCCCAGCAGCCGCGCCATCCGCTCCGGCTGCCCCTGAGCGCCCCAGAGTTCCGCAAGCGCCTCAAGGCACCGTGCGATGCCCCGGCGGTCGCCCAGTTCCCGCCAAACGGCGATGCCCTCCTCCAAAAAGGCGCGGGCGCGGGCGACGTTGCCCGCGTCGCCGGCCGCCACGCCCAGATTGATGAGGGACGCCCCAATACCCCACTTGTCGCCCAGCTCGCGCCGCATCGCCAGGCTCACGGCGAACAGCGAATCGGCGGTCGCGTCGTCGCCCTGGCACCGGGCGACCCGGCCCTTGTTGTCGAGCAAATGCGCGATTCCCCAGCGGCCCCGCATTTCCCACCACAGGGCGAGGCTTTCCTCGAAAAAAGCGTGGGCGCGGGCGTAGTCTCCCTGGTCGTGCGCGACCTGCCCCAGATTGTTCAGGGCGATGGCGACGCCTTCCCGGTCCCCGTACCCGCGCCGCAGTTCCAGGCACTCCTCGTAAAAAGCGCGCGCCGCATCGTAGTCGCCCTGGTGGTCCGCCAGGTTCCCGGCCCCGTTGAGCGCGCGCGCGCGCGCATCCGCACGTTCCTGTTCCTGGGAATCGTCTTCCTGGGGATCGTCGCCGTTGCCGGCCGACGACGTTTCGGTGCGCGCCAGAACGGCAGCCAATCGCTCGCGTCCCTCGGCGACGTGCCCATGGATGTACCAGAAGCGCCACAGCGCGCCCGCGAGACGCAGGCCGGCCTGGGCCGCGCGACCATCGCCGTTTGATTGGCAGAACGTGAGAGCGGCCCGCAGGTTGTCGTGCTCGGCCTCCAAACGATCCAGCCAGTCCGCCTGTTGCGCGCCCAAAAGCTGCGGCTCGGCCTGCTCCGCCAGATGAAGAAAATATCCGGCGTGGCGGCGTCCCGAAGCGGCTCGCCGGTCGGCAGACTCCTCTCGAAACAACTCGGCCGCCCGTTCGCGCACGGTTTCCAGCATTCGGAAACGCATCGCGCCGTCGCGCTGCTCCCGCGCCAGCACGAGTGAGCCGTCCTGGAGCAATTCGAGGTACTCCAGGGCGCGAGCCGGTGTGACCGCGCCCACGAGGGCGGCCGCTTCGTGCGTCCAGCCGCCGCGAAAAAGGGACAGGTGCGCGAAGAACCGGGCGAGGTCGGCCGGCAGCAGCGCGCAGCTCCAATCGAGGGCGGCCCGCAGCGAACGATGACGCGGCGCGACGTCGCGCTCGCGGCTGACGAGAAAATCGAAGCGGCGTTCGAGCTGGGAAAGCATCTGCGCGGGCGACAGCGCGCCGGAGCGGGCGGCGGCGAGTTCGAGGGCGAGCGGGATGCCTTCCAATCGGCGGCAGAGCGCGGCCACGTCGGCCGCGTTGCCGGTCGTTACCGCGAAGTCGGGGCGCGCGGCGCGCGCCCGATCGGCGAACAGGGCGACGCTCGCAAAACCGGCGAGTTGCTCTGGAGCGGCCGGTTCGTCGTGCGCGTCGCCAGGGGTGGGCAGGGGCAAAACCGGAAATTCCCGCTCGCCCGCAATTCCCAACCGTTGCCGCGAGGTGACCAGGCAGATCAGCGGGGAAACCTCGGCGAGCAGGTCGCGCAGAAAAGCGGTTGCCGCGTCGGCGAGGTGTTCGCAGTTGTCCAGAATGAGCAGAAATGGTCGTTCGCGCAAGGCTTCCACCAGCGCGGTGAGCGGCGGCGGCGGCGCGCCGCTCGCGGATCGTCCCCGTCCCAAAGCGTCGCGGATCGCGTCCGGGATGCGCTGGGCGTTTGTCACGTCGGCCAGCGGGACGAAGCAGAGCGCGTCGCCGAACGTTCCGCGCAGCCGTTTGGCGATTTCGAGGGCGAGGCGCGTTTTGCCCGCCCCGCCCATCCCGGTCAGCGTGACCAGGCGCGTTTCGGGCGCACTCAGCAGCGCGGAAACGCTCGCGATCTCCTTTTCGCGGCCGAAGAAGCGCGTGAGCGAAGCGGGCAATTGGCCGGCGGGCGCCGAGACGGAAGCGGGCAGCGACGGCGGACCAGAGTCGCGGAGCGGGGATTTCCCCCGCTCATCGTCGTCGTCGTCGTTCAGATCGTCGGCGAACTTGTAGCCCACGCCCCACACGGTCAGCAGGTAATGCGGCTTGGCCGGGTTGGTCTCGATCTTGGCGCGCAGCCGGTTGATATGCGAGTTGACCGTGTGTTCGTAGCCCTCGTACCCCTCGCCCCAGACCAGGTCCAGCAGGTCGGATCGGGTGTACACGCGCCCGGGATGACAGGCGAACTGAACGAGCAGGTCAAACTCTTTGGCCGTCAGGTTCACGCGCGCGCCGTTCGCCGTGACACGCCGCTTGGACTGCTCGATCCGCAGATCGCCCATTTGGATGAAGCGTTCGCCGTCCTCGCCCGCGCGCTCGGAGCCGCAGGGAATCGTGGCAGTGGGCGCGTTCGGGGATGCGGACGCGACGGCCCCGTGTTCGGCCCGGCGGAACAAAGCCCGGACGCGGGCAAGCAGTTCGCGAATGCCGACGGGTTTGACCAGGTAGTCGTCCGCGCCCATCTCCAAACCCAGCACGCGATCAATCTCGGACGAGCGGGCGGTCAGCACGAGCAGCAGGGTGTCGCCGGCCTCGGCGCGCACGCGGCGGCAGATTTCCAACCCGTCCACGCCCGGCAGCGTCAGGTCCAAAACGATCAGGTCATAGGGCCGCGGCCCCAGCGCCTTTTGAAGGCCGTCCGCGCCGTCGTGTATCACATCTGCTTCGTAGCCGGCGTCGCGCAGGTGCAGCTGCACCAGATGGGCGATATCCGGGTCGTCCTCGATGACGAGAATTCTGCGCGGCGTCGCCATGATGTTTCCTTGCCGGGGGCGCGCGCGCGCCCCCACCCCGATGGTGCCACGCAAACGTCACGTTTGAATCACGAACGACGCAAGCGCGTTCTGCGCATTGACGCCGACACCTCGGCCCCATTAAAATTTCGTGTGCGGCAAACGCGGCCTTTCGAACGCTCGGCCGCCACGATGAACGAAAGCAACGACGCCATGCGCGACTTTTTTTACAAGCCCCGCGAAGGCTGGGCGGCCGACTTCATCCCCTTTTACGAGAACGGCGCGTTCCGTCTGTTCTACCTGCGCGACTGGCGAGATAAGGAAAAACACGGCGAGGGGACGCCCTGGTACCGGATAGACACGACCGACTTCGTTCATTTCACCGAACACGGCGAAATGCTTTCACGCGGCACGGTCGCGGAGCAGGACTTGTACGCTTTCACCGGCGGCGTGGTGGCGGCCGGGGGACGGTACCACCTCTTCTACACCGGCCACAACCCCCACCTGCGCGCTCAGAACAAACCGGAACAGGCCGTGATGCACGCGGTCAGCGACGACCTGACGCATTGGCGCAAAATTCCCGAAGACACCTTTTTTGCCCCCAAGGAAGGCTACGAGCCGCACGACTGGCGCGACCCATTCGTTTTCTGGAACCACGAGGCGGGCGAATGGTGGATGCTGCTGGCCGCGCGGCGCACGACCGGCCCGTCACGGCGGCGCGGCTGCACGGCGCTGTGCGCCTCGAAGGACCTCACGACCTGGCAGGTGCGCGAACCGTTCTGGTCCCCCGGCCTGTACTTCACGCACGAGTGCCCGGACCTGTTTCGCATCGGCGACTGGTGGTACCTGGTCTTTTCCGAGTTTTCCGAACACTTTGTCACCCGCTACCGTATGAGCCGCTCGCTCGCCGGTCCCTGGCTCGCGCCCGCCGAAGACACCTTCGACGGCCGGGCCTTTTACGCGGCCAAAACGGCCTCCGACGGGCAAGGGCGGCGCTTTTTGTTCGGCTGGAACCCGACCCGCGAACAAGAAAAGGACGCGGGGAACTACCAGTGGGGCGGCAATCTGGTGGTCCATGAACTGGCGCAGGAGCCAAACGGTACGCTGTCCGTGCGCGTCCCCAAAAGCGTGGACGCCGCTTTTTTGGCAAGCGCGCCCGTCCGGTTTCAACCGGGCGTCGGGACGTGCCAGGCGCACGAAAACGGGGCGCACCTCGTCGCGCCCCAAACCTTCGCCTGCGCCCTCGCCGGCCCGATGCCCGAACGCTGCCGGATCGAGGCGACCATCACGTTTTCCAAAGGCACGCGCGGCTGCGGCCTCGTGCTGCGTGCGAGCGACGACTTCGAGACAGGCTACTACGTTCGCCTGGAACCGGACCGGAACCGGCTGGTTCTGGACGCTTGGCCGCGTGCCGGGGACGTGCCGTTCCTGGTGGAGTTGGAGCGCCCGCTTGATCTTCCGCCCGAACAGCCGGTGCGCCTCCAGGTATTTGTGGACCGAACCGTCTGCGTGATCTATGCGGCGGGCAAAATCGCCCTGAGCGCCCGGCTGTACGATCATACCGGCGGGAACTGGGGCGTTTTCGCCGCCGAGGGGTCGGCCCGCTTCGCGGATGTGACGCTGGCCGCCACGCCGTGAGGACGCGGGCGGCCGTCGTGCCGGCAACCCTGACGCTCGCCGCCGTTCTGCCATCCGGCCGCGCCGCGCAAACGCCCCCCACCCCACGGGAGCCGCCGCCCATGACACGACTGCATTTTCGCCCGCCCGACGGCTACGTCGGCGACGTTCACCCTTTTTTTCACGCGGGCGTCTGGTATCTTTTTTATCTCAAGCCGCCCCGCGAGCCGGCCCGCAGCGGCATTCAGGGAATGGTCTCCGCGCTCGCCACCTCGACGGATTTGTTGACCTGGGCCGAGGTTCCGGTCGTTCACCGGGCGAAGCCGGGCAGCGAAAACTACCCGGCGGTCAAGGACGCACTGTCGGCTACCTGGTGGCTGGTGTCCGTGATCCAGAACCGCGAAACGAAGCGTTTCCACAGTTTTTACGGGCGCGGTCCGGGCATTTACACCTCCGTGAGCGAACGCCTGAACCTGTGGAAGCCGTTGGAAATCAATCCCGTTCTGCCGGCGCGCACCGACCGTTACCGGGAGTGGCGCGACCCGTTCGTCTTCTGGAACGAGCCGGACGATCACTACTGGATGCTCCTTAACAGCAGCCTGAGAGGCGAGCCGGAGGACCGGGGCGGCGCGATCAGTTACGCGCGTTCCAAAAACCTTCTCGACTGGCAATTCGCCGGGACGCTGTTTCATCCGGGCGATGTCGGCAGTCCCGAATGCCCGGACCTGTTCCGGCTGGGGCGGCACTGGTACCTGGTCGCCAGTTTCCACACCGGCCGCGCCGTCGGCCGAACCTCCTACCGCTTTTCCCGCCACGGTCCGACCGGCCCCTGGCAGGCGGCCACTCCCGACAGTTTGGACAGCGAATCGCTGTGCGCGGGCAATACCGCGTGGGACGGCAAACGCCGCCTCCTGTTCGGCTGGATACCGACCTACGGCGGGCCGGAGGAGGCGCGCGGGCAGCAGTGGGGCGGCGACCTCGCGCTCCCGCGTGAGGTTTACCCTTTGCCCGACGGCAGCCTGGGAACGCGCCTGCCGGCCAGCCTCAGCCGTCACCTGCGCGGGCTGCTTGTTTTCCCCTCCCCTTTCCGGCCCGCGCCCGGCGAAACCGTCAACAAACGGCTTCGCCTGCCCGGAACCTTCGAGCGCGTGGACTTTGAAACCAGCGTCGCCATCGCTGGGCACGAGGCCGCAAGCGCGGGAATCACGCTCGGCCCGGCAAACGGCGTGCCGGGCTTTCGCATCGTTGTGGACCGGATCGGGCAGCAGGTTCTGGTTCAGCGGGACCGGCCCGGCGGCGCGGTGTTCAGCCGGCTGCCGGTCTTTTTGGAGGCGGGCCGCCCGGCCCGCCTGCGCGTCCTCGCGGACGGGAGCGACATCGTGGAAGTCTTCCTGAACGAGCGTTACACGCTCGCCGCGCGGCTGCCGGAGGCGCTGGGAGCGATGCAAATCCACCTGCTCGCCCCGGACGGCGCCGCCACGTTTTCCCGCCCCCGCGCCTACGAACTCCGGCATCCTTAAAACGGGAAAACGGGGTGCCGGAACGAACGAAAAAGCCCGCCGGCGACTGGTAGTCGCCGGCGGGCTTTTGAGGTTTCAACCGACCGCCGCGCTACCCTTGCAGTTTGGCAACGCCGTCGGTTTTTTCCCAGCCGAAGGCGGGGTTGCCGAAGTGGCCGTTCTTGGCGGTTTCTCGGTAGATCGGCCGCTTCAGGTCAAGCAGGGTGATGATGCCCTTGGGGGTCAGGTCAAAGGCGCTTTGCAGCCGTTTGCCGATTTCGAGGTCGCTTTGCGTGCCGGTCCCGAACGTGTCCACGCGCACGCTGACCGGCTGGGCGACGCCGATGGCGTAGGCCAACTGAATCTCGCACTTTTTGGCTAAGCCAGCCGCGACCACCTGCTTAGCGAGGTAGCGCGCGGCGTAGGCGGCGCTGCGGTCCACCTTCGTCGGGTCTTTGCCCGAAAAGGCGCCGCCGCCGTGGCGGGCGTAGCCGCCGTAGGTGTCCACGATGATCTTGCGGCCGGTCACGCCCGTGTCGCCCTGCGGGCCGCCGATGGTGAAGATGCCGGTCGGGTTGATGTGGCGCACGATCTCGCCCCCGGCGTATTTTTCAAACTCGTGCAAAACCGGCGTGAAGATGTGCTCCTCGACGATAGCCTTCACGTCGCTGTGCGAGAGTTTGGGGTCGTGCTGGGTGGACAGAACGAGGGTGTCAATGTGGACCGGGTTCCCCGCATCGTCGTAGGCAATCGTCACCTGCGATTTGGCGTCGGGGCGCAAACCCAGGTCCGGGTACGCGCGGCGCACGTCGGCCTGGCGCTTGGTCAGCCGGTGCGCGATGGCGATGGGAAGGGGCATCAATTCGGGCGTGTCGTCGCACGCGAAGCCGAACATCATGCCCTGGTCGCCCGCGCCGCCCGTGTCCACGCCCACGGCAATATCGGGCGACTGCTTTTGGATAGCGACCAGCACGCCGGTCGTGTGGCCGTCGAAACCCAGATCGGTGTTGGTGTAGCCGACTTCGAGGATGGTTTCGCGCACCACGTCGGCGATCTCGACGTAGGTGGCCGTGGTCAGTTCGCCCGCCACGACCGCGAGGCCGCGCGTCAGCAGCGTTTCGATGGCGACGCGCGAGTTGGGATCGTCCTTCAGGCAGGCGTCCAAAATGGCGTCGCTGATGGCGTCGGCGAGTTTATCCGGGTGTCCCTCGGTCACGGACTCGGACGTGAATAGCAGGTGGTCGTACGACAATTTTCCCTCTCCTTACAAAACAAGTAGGCGTTTTGACGCGCGCAAAGAAAGCGCAAACGCAAACAGGAAAAAGAGAGGGGTTCAGCGCACCCAGGGTGCGTGTACGGACCGGCGAGCGTCACGGGGCTTGACGGGTCGCCGGCCCGCACGCGCGGGGAAGGCACATCGGTCGCTCTCTTATCTTCGCGGCAAAAACGTCTTGGCGTCTTCGCCGCCCGGAATTCGCACCTGCCGTTTCCGCGCGTACCGGGCGATACGAACGGTCACGGTGGTTGTGGTGGCATCGTCGGGCCGGTCCCTCCGCCACTCTGGATAAGCGTCGCTCTGCGGTTGTCGCCCGAAGTGTAACACGGGTTCGGCGAAAGCGTCAAGGCTTGCGGGCGCGGCGGCGGGCAAGGTACATAAAACCCGGAGACCTACCTGTAACCCCCATGGCCGGAACCAACCCCTACATCACGCCCGCCGATTACGAGCCGCCCACGCAGCCCTACCAGATCACGATCATCAGCGAGGGCGTGCCGCGCACGCTTACCGTCGAGCCGGACAAACTGCCCTACCAGCGCAGCGGCCTGCCCGGTTCGATCCTGGACATCTGCGAGGGCAACGACATTCACCTCGAACACACCTGCGGCGGCGTGTGCGCCTGCTCGACCTGCCACGTCATCGTTGAAAAAGGCCGCGACACCTGCAACGAGGCGAGCGAAGACGAGGAGGATCAACTGGAAGAAGCGCCCGGCCTGACCTATAACTCCCGTCTGGCCTGCCAGTGCGTCCCCAACGGCTCGCAATCCGTCACCATCGTCATCCCGAACTGGAACCGCAACGCCGTCAAGGAAACGCCCCACTAACAAACATGGCTGCCGGCGACATTTTTACCGCCATCGTCGAGCGGGTCGAGATGCCCGCGCCCGACGTGCGCGCCCTGACGCTTCGGCCGAACGGCCCGCCGCTCGCCCACGCGCCCGGCCAGTGGCTGAGTTTGCGGCTGCCCATCGGGGAAAAGCCGCCGCTCGTGCGCGCCTACACGCTTGCCGCGCCGCCGCAGCCCGGCGGCGCGCTGGAATTGCTGTTCGACCGCGTGCCCGGCGGCCTCGGCTCCGAATACCTGTGGACGCTCGCGCCCGGCGACTCGGTGGAGTTTTCCGGCCCGGTCGGCAACTTCGTGCTCCCGCCCAGCGAGGACGATCTCGTTTTCGCCGCGCGCTACACGGGCATCGTGCCGTTCCGCGCCATGCTTCAGGCAATGGATAATGGGGCGCTTGCGGCTCGGCGCGTTAACCTCGTTTACGGCGCGGCCCGACCAGCCGACCTTGTGTACCACGCCGAATTGACCGAACTCGCCGCGCGGCACGACGGCTGGTTTGCCTATCATCCGACCGTGACCGAGCCGAATGGAGATTGGAGCGGCACGGTCGGGACGGAACTTTACCTGCTCGAAAGCCGCGCCCGCGCGTGGCTGCCTTTCACGCCCCTTATCTGCGGCGTGCGCGAGTTCACCCTGCCCGCGCGCGCCTTTTTCGTGGAGCAACTCGGCTTCGAGCGCCGGGCCGTGAAGGTCGAAAACTACAGCGGGCCGGCCGGCCGCTGACTCCAGCGCGCGGCCAGGTCCGAGGTGCGCATCCGGGTCGGGTCCTTTTTGCCGTCCCATGCCTGGCGGGCATGGTCGGCCTGGTACTGCGCGGCGTAGGCGAAGCGCGGTTCGTTCGTGCGGTTTTGCAGCGAGCGGTGGTACGTGGACCGGTCGAAGATGCAGGCGTCGCCGGGCTGAAGCGTGGGCAGCGCGACACCGTTTTCCGGTTCGGCGAGCGCCTCGCGGTGGCCGGGAGCGGTGTCCTCGTTCTTTTTGGAGGGCTGAACGCCCGCGCGGTGCGTTTGGGGCGCGACCCACAGGTTGGCCTTGTCGGGCGTGATCTCGCAGAGCGCGACGAACGTGTTCAGCGCGCCGCCCAGCAGGTGCGAGTACTGGTTGTCCTGGTGCCAGGGCAGGCCGTTGCCGCCGTTCGCCGGAACGACCGCGAGCATCCCGTAATAGACGCGCGGCGGCGTGCCGAGCAGTTGCTCGACGGCCGCGACGATAGCCGGCTCGACGAGCAGACGGTGGATGGCCGGGTCGGCGTCCGGGTCGGCGTGGTCGAAGATGGTCGGCTGCCATTTGTCGCCCGCCCGCACCCGGCCGCGCGCGGCCTCGACGACCGCCTCCACTACGTTTTGCGGAACCAGCCCGCGCGCCACGACGTAGCCCTCGCGGTAATAGTGTTCGATCTCTTCCTCGGTTAGGGCCATGATTTTTCCTTTCGATCAACGGGGCGTTCGCGCCCCGGCAAACGCCCGCCGGTCGCGGCGAGCAGGACGACAAAGGCCGCGCACACGCCCGGAAACCAGTCGCCCCAGCGCACGTAGGGCGTGCGATCCGTGCGAAGGCGAACGTCGCCCACGAGCGCGCCGCGCACGCCGATGGGCAGGCTGGAACGGATGCGTCCCCACGGGTCCACGATCTCGCTCACGCCCGTCGAGGCGGCCCGCACAAGATAGCGGCGCGTTTCGACCGCGCGCAGAACGCACAGATCGGCGTGCTGGTACGGGCCGGCCGTCGTGCCGAAGGTTTGGTCGCTGGTAAGCAAAACGAGAAGTTGCGCCCCGCCGCGCGCCCGGTCGGCCGCGAGCCGCCCGAATGCACTTTCGTAGCAGATCAGGACGCCGAGCGTCGCCGATGGCCGATTTAGGGCTGCTTCCGTGGTGAACAGGCCAGGCCGGCCGCCCCAGGCAAAATCGCGCGGGGGTGCGCCGTAGGCTTTGTAGGCGGAGGCGAGGAAGGAACGGAGCGGGAAAAACTCGCCGGCTGGCACGAGTTGCGTCTTGTCGTAGCGTTCGGCGACGGCCCCGTCGGGGTTCACCAAAAACGCGCTGTTGTACAAACGGTCGTCATCGTCCACCTGGACCGAGCCGACCACGAGCGGCGTGTTCGTGGCGCGGGCCAGGCCGCCGATGCGCCGCAGCAGTTCGGGGTCGCGCAGCAGCAGGCCGGGAACGACCGTTTCCGGCCAGGCGACGAACAGCGGGCGAGGCGCGTTCGGGGCGAGCGCGGCCTGCCGGGTCAGGTCTTCGTAGATGTCGAGCACGCCTGAGCGGCCGTCCTCGATCTGGTGCGTTTTGGTGATGTTGCCCTGCGCGATTGCGACCGGTTGGGGCGACTGGCTCTCGTTTCGGCTGCCCGAAAGCGCGAGCGCGCCGCCGAGCGCGAGCGCGGCGGGCACAACAAGCGCCGCCCCCACGAGCCGGAACGCAGTTTGGTTCCCGCGCCGCCGCTGACGCCACGCCTCGCCCAAAAGCGCGCCCGACAGCACGAGCGCGAACGTCAGCCCCCATTGACCGGCGAGGGACACGACCTGCACGAGCGGAAGGGCGCGCACCTGCGTGGCGGCCAGCATGAACCACGGGAACGAGTAGCGCGTTTGCGTGCGCAGGCCGTCCGCGAGCGTCCACAGCGCGGCAAGGGCGAGGGGCCGCAGCCACGGCGCGGCCGACGGTCCCAAACGACGAAAAAGCCAGACGGCGGCGAGACCCAGCAGGGCGAACGGCAGGGCCTCAATAGCCGAAAGAACGATCCACGGACCCGCGCCGATCTCGTTCATCCACGTCATGCCGACCAGGAATAGAAAAAAGCCGACGAGGAAACCACTACGCGTCCCGGCCCGCAGCCACGCTTGGGCCGCTATCCGGCTCGCCGGTTTTGTCACGGGCGATGCGTCGGCGAGCGCGCACAAATGGCCGTACCAGGGCGCGAGCGCGACCCACGCGAGCGGCCACGCGTTCACGGTCGGAAATGCGAGCGCGGCCAGCGCGCCGGAGGAAAACGCGGGCAGGGCGAATCGTAATGCCGCCCGCAGCCGGCCGCCGAAGGAAAGGCGGCCGTGCGCGGGCGGCGTTGAAGCGGGAACTGACGGCGTGACGGCTATGGAGTCCAATCCTGATCGGGACCGAGGTTCGCGCAGGCGGCGGCGAGCAGTTCGGCGCAGGCGTCGGCGTCCGACAACGAAATGATTTCGCAGGGCGTGTGCATGTAGCGCAGCGGCACCTCGACCAGGCCCGTCGCCATGCCCGCGCGGCTGATCTGCATTGCGTTCGCATCGGTTCCCGTGCCGCCCGGCACGGCCTGGAACTGGTACTTGATGTTTTCGCGCTCGGCCGTGTCCGCGAGGAAGTCGGCCAGTTTGCGGTTCGCGTTCGCGCCGCGCAAAATGCCGGCCCCGCCGCCGATCTTCATCTCGCTCACCTTGCGCTTGTCCATCGAGGGAAAGTCGGTAGCGAACGTCACGTCAACGGCGATGCCGACGTGCGGGTCAATGCCGAACGCGGCCGTGCGCGCGCCCCGCAGCCCGATCTCCTCCTGAACCGTGGCGACCGCGTACACGGCCGCCTTCGTGCCCCGCTCCCGAGCGCGCCGCAGCGCCTCGGCGACCACCCACGCGCCGACCCGGTTGTCCACGGCCCGCGCCGCGATCCGGTCGCCGAGCAGCCGCGTCATGCCGACCGCGTACGTCGCCGGGTCGCCCACGCGCACGCCGGCGGCTTCGACCTCGGCCTTGCCGCCGGTCACGCCCAGGTCAATCCACAGATCGTGCATCTCGACCTTTTTACCCCGCTCGTCGTCGTCGAGCAGGTGAACGGGCTTTTTGCCGATCACGCCCGGAACCGGCCCGTTCGCGCGCGTATGAACTTCGACCCGCTGCCCGACCGGCACCACGTTGTCGTGGCCGCCGATGGGCCGGAAATAACAAAAACCCTCGTCGGTGATGTGGACGATCAAAAAGCCGATTTCGTCCATGTGCCCGGCCAGCATGACGCGCGTGCCGCCGCCCGCATTGACGCACGCAATCACGCTGCCCAGCGCGTCGGTCGTCACTTCGTCGGCGAACGGGGAAACGTAGTCGCGGAAGTGCGCGGCGTTCGCCTCCTCGAAGCCGGACGGCGAGGGCGTTTCCAGGAGGCGCTGCAAAAAATCGAGCGCGGCGTCGGAAATCATGCGTGCGAAAGCCTTCCCAAACGAAAAAGGAGATTTTCCTGAATTGTACCAGGGCGCGGCGGGCTGGAGCGTTTCGCAAGAATTACCGAACTTGAGGAGGGGGACCAGCACCGGCAGGGTATTGCGCCCCACATCACGAATGATGCGCCGAACGTGCCAGCCAGCGTTCGCTCGCCTCCGGCACGCAACCGACACCGGCTCCTTTGTCCGTTTATGACCTTTGTCCGTTTATGACCTTTTTGGCAAACACCTTTTCCACTCACGTTCCCGCGAACGCGTCGCCGCCGACGCGCCGGGAACGGCGGCTTCAAATCGCCCTGGCGCTCACCCTGCTCGTGACCTACGCGTACGTTTTGCCGCGCTGGGCCGACTGGAACCAGAACTCGCGCCTCGACCTGTCGCTCGCCGTGTTGCGCGAGGGCCGGCTGCAAATTGACACCTTTCACCAGAACACGGGCGACAAGGCGCAATTCCCGCCCGGCAGCGGCCATTACTATTCGGAAAAGACCATCGGCACGTCCCTGCTCGCCCTCGGCCCGGTCCTTTTGGCCGACCGTTTGAGCGCTTGGCCGCCAATTGCGCGGCGGCTGGAGCGCGTTGCCGCCTCGCCCGCGTTCGCCGGCACGCTGAACAAGGAAGGAGCCGGCACGGGGATCGAGCGGGTGCGCCTTTTCGTCGCCCTGCTTTTTGCGACGTTCTTCGTGGTTTCGCTGCCGTCCGCGCTGCTGGGCGGGCTGTTGTTTTCGGTTTTGCGATCCTGGCTGCCCGCCCCCGGCGCGCGCGCCCTTTTGGTACTCGGCTACGGTTTGGGCACGCCCGCTCTCGCCTACGCGGGCGCGTTTTACGGCCATCAGGCGGCGGCCGTGTTCCTGTTCACGGCCTTCGCCCTGCTGCTGAAGGAAAAGCCCGCGCCCGGTCGGGTCGCGCTTGCCGGGCTGACGCTGGGCATCGCCTTGCTGCTCGAATACTCGTCCCTCCTCGCCGTGCCGCTGCTCGCGCTGTATGCCTGGCATCAAACCTGGCATCAAACAGGACGCCGCGGCGTTTGGGGCGCCCTGCCGCTGCTCGCCTTTCTGGTTCCGTTCAGCCTTCAGTTCGTTTACAACGGCATGGTGTTCGGGTCGCCGCTCGCCACCGGGTACCGCTACACGGAGTTCGCCAAAGTCGCCCCGGCCGGCTTTCAGGTACCAACGCTCGCCTCGATTTACGGGGTTTCGCTCAGCCCGTTCCGGGGTATACTTTTCCGCTCCCCGGTTTTGCTGCTGGCCTTGCCCGGCTTTGTTTTTTGGTGGCGAAACGCGAAGTTGCGTGCCGAATGGTGGTTGTGTATGGCACTGATTTTGCTGTTTCTTTTGTATAACATGAGCTACCAGGTCTGGTCGGGCGGCTTTTCCGTCGGCCCGCGTCACTTCGTTTCCGCGCTTCCGTTCTTTTTTCCGCCGCTCGCCGTTTTCTGGCAGCAGGCTTCGGAGCGGGCAAAACGGTCGTCGGCGCGCTTTTCGCCCGTTCTCCTGGCCGGGGCCACGACCCTGTTGCTGGCGGGCATCGTTTTGTGCGCGGGTGAGGCGTGGGCGAGGCAGGGATTTCCCACCGACACGACGGGCATGACCTGGGCAAAGCACTCGCTGCCCGCGTGGCGCAGCGGCGACGTTGCTCGTAACGTCGGAATGCTGCTCGGCCTGCACGGCGTTTTTTCGCTCGCGCCGCTCGCGCTCCTGATCGCGGCCATCTGGGGCGTGACGCTGGCAAGGGGCGCCGCGTCCTCACCAAACGGCGCGCTGCTTTCCGCGAGCCGAGTGCCGGAAAAGGATTGAGCGAAAAAACGCCGCACATGACGACCAACCGCGCCGACACCTTCGCCGTGAACGCCGCCGCTTCCGCGTCCTCCGTGGCTGCCGCCGCCCCCCGCGTTCGCCCCGACGCGCACGCGGTCGCCGCGCCCGACGCGCTGGTTTGGGGAAGCGCGCTCGCGGTCGTTTTGTCGCGGTTCGCGTTTGCGTCTCACTACCTGTACCACTGGGACAGCGTGAACCTGGCGATGGGCATGATCCACTACGACGTGCGGCTGGGCCAGCCGCACGTGCCGGGCTACGTTTTGTACGTTGCGCTCGCGTGGCTAGTGAACACGGTTTTTCACGACGCGAACCGAACGATGGTCGCCCTCAGCGCGGTCGGGTCGGGTCTTCTCGTGGTCGTTTTATGGCGGCTTGCCGAGCGGTTTTTTGGTTCGCGCCGGGCGGGCCTGATCGCGGGTCTGCTGGTCGCGGGCGACACGCTGCTCTGGTTCTATGGCGGCGTCGCCCTGCCGCATGTGCCGGACGCCGCCCTGGTCAGCCTCGCCGTTTTGTGGCTGTGGCGGCTGCGTGAGGGCGAGGACCGGCTCCTTTTTCCAACGGCCCTGTTGCTCGCCCTGGTCGCCGGTTTCCGCCAGCAAAACCTGATTTACCTGTTTCCGCTCTGCGTGTTCTGCCTGTGGCGGCAGGAGCGCGGACGGCTCGTCGGGGCCGCTCTCGTTTTGGGCGCGGCGTGCCTCCTCTGGCTCGTGCCCATGCTTCAAATGTCGGGGGGCCTCAAGGCGTACCTGGTGACCACGAGCGCCTACAGCAACGCCTTTTTCCGGGAAACGTCCCTGCTGCACGGGGCCGGCCTGCCGGGTCTGGAACGGAACCTGAGCCGGCTGTACCGCTACACGCTGTACTCGGCGGGCTGGACGCTGATTGCGCTTGTTTTTTCCGCGCCCTGGTGGCGCGCGCGGTGGCGACAGGTTATAGCCGGCGGGCGGGGCTGGTTTTTGCTGCTCTGGTTCGCACCGTCGTTTTTGTTCTACGTGATCGTTCACATGGGGCAGCACGGGCTGATCTTTACCTTTACGCCTCCGCTGCTGCTCCTCGCGGCCGGCCTTTTCGACGCCGCCGCCACCAGCGCGCCGCAAACCATCGGCCGCGCTCCGTCGCGCGTTTCCGTAGGAATATTGGCGGCGGGCGGGGCAGCCGTTTGCGGCGCGCTGACGTTTTTGTTCGCGCCGGAGCACCCGTTCACCGGTTTCGAGGGCGACAGCGCCGGGATCAAGGTGCTCAGCGCGGCCACGCTGCGAAACCAGAGCCGCGACATGACCGCCGACTTCCGCCTGCTGCGAACGCAGTTTCCGCCCGCGCAAACCTGGGTGATTTCGCCGCTGTGCCGCCAGATGAGTTATTATCTTCCCGAATACCGCGTGATCTGGTCGGACGTTTGGGGAACAACGGCCGACGATGCAACCACGCTCGCCGCCGTGCCCGCGTCCGGCCTTTCCCCGGAAAGCGGCGGCGCGGGCAGCAGCGCCCCATTCGGCGCCTGGATGCACGGCGCGAGCGCGCTCGCGCCCCTGACCCGCCTGCCCGCCCTTTCCGGCGCTCCGCGCTACCTGGTCCTTTTCGGGAACCGACCGCACGTGCTGCTGCAAGGAGGCGGCGGGCCGGATGGCCTGAAAGTTGCGGAAACGATCATCGGCCATACGGCCGGCGACCAGCCCGTCCCGGTTCGCCGCATCCTGCTGCCGCCCGGAGCCGCGCTCGCCTGGGATGCCGCCGACCGCGCTTTGACGGTGATTCGGCGGCCGGCGACACGCGCTGCCGCTAAGGGAACGTAAAATGGCGTCCCCCGTGCTCATCATCTTGCCGACCTACAACGAGCGGGAAAATTTGCGTGCCGTGACGCCGCTACTGCGTGAGGCGGTTCCGCACGCCGACCTGCTGATCGTGGACGACAACTCGCCCGACGGGACCGGCGCGCTTGCCGACGAATTCGCCGCCCGCGACCCCGCGATCCACGTTCTGCACCGGACAATCAAAAACGGCCTGGGCCGCGCGTACGTGGAAGGCTTTGGCTGGGGGCTGGCGTGCCCGTACGAGCGCATCGTGCAGATGGACGCCGACCTGTCCCACCATCCGCGCTACCTGCCCGACCTGCTGGCCGCGTCCCAAACCCACGACCTTGTTTTAGGTTCGCGCTACGTTCCCGGCGGCGGAACAGCGAATTGGGGTCTCGCCCGGCGCGTCCTCAGCCGGGGCGGAAGTTTCTACGCGCGCCGCATCCTGGGTCTGCCCGTGCGCGACCTGACCGGCGGCTTCCGCTGCTGGCGTCGGCACGTGCTGGAGGACATTGATCTGCCCACCGTCCGCTCCAACGGTTACTCGTTCATGATCGAGACGCTGTACCGCGCCTTGCTGCGGGGTCACTCGATCAAGGAAGTGCCCATCATTTTTGCTGACCGCGTCGAGGGGCAAAGCAAGATGAGCAAAAAGATCATTCTCGAGGCCATGACGATGGTGTGGAAACTGCGCGCGCAGGCGCCGGCCCTTCGCGCTGCCCGGCCTGCCGCCCCCATTTCCGACGCCCCCGCCTCCGCTTCGTAAGGAACCCGTTCCGCCATGTCTTCTTCTCCTGCTGCTGTGACCGGCCCCGGCTCGGTCCTGATCATCGTCCCGACCTACAACGAAAAAGAAAACCTGCCCGTCCTCGTGCCCCAGCTGCGCGCGGTCGCGCCCGACGCCCACCTGCTGATCGTGGACGACAATTCGCCCGACGGCACGGGCGCGCTCGCCGACCAGATGGCCGAAACGAGCGACGGGCGCGTCCACGTTCTGCACCGCACGGCAAAGGACGGCTTGGGCCGGGCGTACGTCGCCGGCTTGGGCTGGGGGCTGGCGCGCGGCTATGATCGGCTGATTCAAATGGACGCCGACCTGTCACACGACGCGAAGTACGTTCCCGATCTGCTGGCCGCGTCGCAAACGCACGATCTGGTTCTAGGCTCGCGGTACGTGCCCGGCGGCGGGACGCTTAACTGGGGCGCGGCGCGGCGCGTTTTGAGCCGGGGCGGGAGTTTGTACGCCCGAACGATCCTGGGCCTGGGCGTGCGCGACCTGACCGGCGGCTTCAAGTGCTGGCGGCGGCACGTTTTGGAGGACATCAATCTGCCGACTGTGCGCTCCAACGGCTACTCGTTCCAGATCGAGATGACGTACCGCGCTTTGCTGCGCGGCCACTCGATCAAGGAAGTGCCCATCGTGTTCGCCGACCGCGTCGAGGGGCAAAGCAAGATGAGCAAAAAGATCGTCGTCGAGGCGATGACGATGGTATGGAAACTGCGCGCGCAGGCCGCCGCCATCCGAAAAGCGCGGCCGGCCGCGCCCGTCGAAGCCGGCTAACATCCCGGCTCGCAAAAACGAAAACGGCCGCCGAAGTTTTTCGGCGGCCGTTTTGTTGTTTGGGCGGGTGACTTCAGCGCGCGTCGCAACGAGCGCACGAGCAGCGGCATTCGCCCGTTCGCGCCGCCGGTTCGTTCGCAATTTCGTTCGCAATAGTGGAGCGAGCGTCGAGTTTGACGCCCTGATCGTTCACGTCGAGGCGCAGATTGCCGCTGTCCTTGCCGTCGCGCCAGTCGCTTCGCAGGCCCCGTTCGTCAATCGTCAGGCGAAACTGGTCGGTGGGCCGCTCCGTAATGGCAACGCCGCTCGTCGCGTTCGCCGGACCGTCCGAGCGAACGGTTCCGGCGAGCAGAAATAACACCAGCCCGACCGACAACAAGGATACGCCCACAAGCGCCCACTCACGTTTGTTAAGCCGCATTCGTTTTTCCTCGCTTTCGCGTTTTCCGGCGCGTCGCGCACGAGCGCGCGCGTGCAAACGTCGGACGCGAAACAGGCGGGCGTGGTTGCGGCGAGCGTGGGCGGCTTACTTACCCGCGAAGTGAGCGAGCACGCGGCGGGCCTCGGCGGCGGCGGCGGGGTCGCCCAGCGTTTGGCACTTTTCCAGATACGCGCGGCCCTCATCCGCGTGGCCCGTTTTCAGCAGCGACTCGCCCAGATACTCGTGCGCCGTGCCGTTTTGCGGATCGAGCACGAGCACGTTCCGGCTTGCCGCGATGCAGTCGGCGATACGGTTCGCGCGCGCATAGGCGTAGGCAAGGGCGAGGCGGGCTTCCACGCTGTTGTCACGCTGGCGCACGGCTTCGCGGGCGGTTTGGATTGCTTCCGCCCCGCGCCCGCTTTCCGCGAAGGCCTGGGACAGGTGCGTGCGCGCCTCGATGAAGTAGGGCGCGAGGCGCAGCGTGGTCTGGTATTCGGGGACGGCCGCTTTCCACTTTTGCTGCCGCGCGTACACGTCGGCGAGACCGAAGTGGGCTTCGGCGTAGTTCGGGCGTTCGCGCACGGCAATTTTCAATTGCTGCTCGGCTTCGGGAATCTGGTTCTCGTGCTTCAAGGAATAACCCAGATCGTAGCGCACGCGCGCGTGGCGCGGATCGAGGCGCAGGGTTTCGCGGTAGGCTTGGATCGCGTCCTGCCAGCGTTCCATGCGGTTGTAGACCAGGCCGAGTTCGTATTGCGCCTCGGCATCGGCAGGGCGCAGCCGGCCGATAACTTCAAAGGCGCGGAGCGCGTCCGTCCAGCGTTCTTCCTGTTGGGCGATCCAGCCCAGATCGTACAGCGCCTGGGCGTCGTTCGGGTTTTTGGCGAGGGCCGCATCCGCGCTTGCCTTGCGGCCCCCCGTCAGCGCGGCGGCTTCGGCGGCGAAGCCGGCGTCCTTCAGGTTTCTCACGATGCCGAGCAGCGTGCCCATGTCGTCATAGCGTTCGGCGGCGGCGAGGCGGGCGACTTTGGCGAGATCGGCCGGGTCGCCGCCCCACTTGGGCTGGAACATTTGCAGGCCCCAACCGTATACCTCTGCCTTGTTCGGGTGCCGGTCCAGCGCTTTCCAAAACGCGGCATCGGCGGTCGCCCGGTCGCCGGTAAACGTGGCGGCCGTGGCGACGCGAAGCCAGGCGATTTCATGCCGGTCGTCAATCTGAGTCGCGCGGCGAACGCAAACAAGCCACAACGGATACACCTTTTCCAGGTAGGCCATTTCATCGGGCGTTATGCGGCTGACGACCTTGCCTGCGCGCACGCGGTCGGCAGCGCTGCTCAGGGTATAGCCCAGACTCAGCCAGGCATCGGGGTTGGCGGGCGCGTCGCGCACGGCGGTTTCGGCGGCCACGCGCTCGGCTTTGGGCCGGGAAAGCACGCGCTCCAGCCACACGTCGGTGTGGGCGAGCGCGTAACTGTTGGGAAAGCGTTTTTGAAGCACGCGGAAGGCGGCAACGTAGGGAACGAGTTCGCTTGCGTCCCGGTAGGCGATCATGGCCCAGACGAGCGGGTTGGCGGCCGCAGGCGACGGGGGCGCTAGCAGCGCGCGGACAACAGCACCCCGGCGCACGCCGTCATGCACGGCTGTTCGGCTTTCCAAAAACAGCAGCGCGGCGAGCGGCGAGGTGCGCGCGAACGATTCCATGCGCGCTTCGTTTGCATCGTCGCCGTTGATCCAGCGCGGAATGCTTCCCGGCCAGGCGCGGCCGCCCAGAAACGCCAGGTCGGCGGGCGTCAGTTCGACCCGGTCGGGCACGCGCGGCGTTTTGACGCCCACGCGCCGGGCGAGTTCACGGCAAAGTTGGGGCAGGCCGGCAACGACCTGCGCGCGCGTGCCCGACAAGACGAGCGGCGTGCCGACCGCCTTGTGTTTGCGCGCGTCCCAAAGCGTGAAACGCAGCGTGCCCTCACCGCTCGCGCTGCCGGAAACCTCGCCGGTGACCACGTGGGTCGCGCCGGTCATGCGGGCGACCGGGTACGCCTCGGCCGCGCCCGACAAACGCAGGTCCGGCTTTTTGAGTTCGCGCCCGGCCCGCACGAGGGAGGACAAAAGGGGCGTTTGGCCCAGTTCGCCCTGCCCGCCGACCTGAAGATACGTCCACAGCGCGCAGGCCGCGCCGAAGCGGGCGGTATCGTCGTCCGCGTTTTTGGCGACGGGCGCGCAAACGAGGATGCCCGCCCCACCGCCTGTGTTCGCGGATTGGGGCGCGACGGCCGCGCGCGAAACGGCCGGCGGCAAATCGCTCAGGGCGGCCGGGCCGGCCGGGGCCGCCTCGTCGCGCGGCGGCTCAACCCGAACGAGCGGCGGCGCGGCGGATGCCGTGGTGGTGGCTGCGACCGGCAGCAGCGCGGGAGCCGGCGGGCGAACGCGGCCGGGTTCCGGCGTAGGGGCGGCGGCCGTTGCCTGGCGCGGGGAGGGCGTGCAGCAGCCGCACACGCCGAAGACGAGGAGCAGAAAAAGCAACGCGGCGGCGCGAGCGTGAAAAACGGGGTTCATGGCGGCGAGTCTTTCTTGCGAGGCCGGTCTTACCAGGGGTTTCGCGGGCCGGCGGCGGGCGGCGAGGAAAACGCGGGGTCGCTCGCGCCGGGCGCGACAGCCGGCGCGTTCAGGGCGGCCAGCACCGCGTCGGTCACGTCCTTGCCGCCCCGGAAATTGGTGACGAGCGCGCCGATGGTGTAGATGATGCCCCACGGCAAGCCCCACCAGCCGACCACGAACGACAACAGGGAAAAACCCAGGCCGGGCTTGATGCGGCTTTGACCGGGCCGGATTAGATAGATGTCGGACGAGCGGCGAAACGTCAGTATCAGGATCGACACGCAGTACGAGTACACGACGATGCGCGCGCCGTTTTCCACGTCGCGGCTTTGCTGTTCGGCGGTCAGCCCTTCGGCTCCAATGATACGCATGAACGTTCGTTTCGTTTCTCGCCGCCCTCGTTCCTGCGCGAGGCGCGCGCGCGCGCGTTTTACGCGCCGGAGGCGGCGAGCGCGACGGTTTGAAAATCGCTTTGGCAGGGCGGGCCGTCGGTCAGGCGCAGCGTTTTTTCGTCCATGTCCATGATGACGGACGTGACGGTGACGTAGTGCTGGGCGGGCGGCTCGTCGGGGTTTTCGTGGCGGCACACGCCGAACGGGTAATCTTCGTGATCGCGCAGGTAATTTTCAACGTCGGCGACGGCAACGGGGCGTTTGGAATCGAGCAGCGCGCCCAAGCGGTCGCGGCGGTGGCACGAAAAGATGCGGCGCGCGTTGGGCGTTTCGGTCACGCCGGCCGCGTCGGGGTCCACGAAATGGTTGGTGTGGACCAGGCAGCCGTTTTGCTCCGGCGACAGCAGCCAGGCCGCGTCGGGCGCGGCCTCCACGTCAATGGCGCGCGGCGCTGGGTTCGTGCCGGCGAGCAGAAAGTTCGTCGAGCACGCGCGCGGTTCGTTTGTGATGACGCGCACGGCCGCGTCCAAATCCGGCGCGCGCAAAATTTCCCAGCAGCGAACGTGAACCGGACGGGACAAACGCGACCAGTCGTCCTTCGTGGTCGTCATGCCGTTGATGCACAAACCGACGCCCGCGCTGGACAGCCCGATCTTCGCGCCCACGATGCCCGCCTCGGTGAAGCCCAGCGTTTCGTGGCCGGTTTCCCCGTCGGTCGTGTGCAGAAGCGCGCCCTGAACGTCGGGAATCCAGTCCCAGTTCTGGCCCAGCAGCAGGTGGCCGTTTTCGGAGGCTTCGGGCAAAACGGCAAAGGCGGTGCAGCCGTCCGGTTCAGCGTGTGCGAGCGCATTCTTGCCGAACTGATAATAAAGAATTTCGTAGCGCACGTTGAGGGCGGCGATCTCGTCAAACGCCAAACCGGACCCGTGCGCGACGCCCTGCATGGCCGCGTGGTAGGCCGGGCTTTGTTTTTCGATGGCCTCGGTGTAGCGGCGTGCCCACGAAAGGGCTTCGGGTTTGGGCAGCCCGACCTCGCGCGCGAACCGGTCAAAATACACGTCCAAATTGTGCGCGATGCGCTCTCGCAGTTCGCGGCCGTGCTGCTCGCCCTGCGCGCGCGGCGTGCCGGTCAGATGAACGACGGGAAGGGTCATGTCAGCGGTTGAAGCCTTTCAGGTAGGTGCGAAGCCATTTTTCTTTTGCACGCGGGGCGGCGCGGTCAAGTTCGGCGAGAAAGTCCGCCTTTAGTTTTTTATATGCGGTCGTGAAATCTTCGTACGAAAAAACCACGTTTTGCCAATCCGGGTCGCCGCTTCCGTCGGAAATTTCCGAATCCGTGATGCTCAGGTAAACGGTGTCGGCGCGTTTGTCGAAGCGGAAAGCGGGCTGGCCCTGCTCGCCCTCGTCGAAGGTGTAGGTCGCGTTGGCACGGTCCTGGAACGTTTCGATGATCTTCTCGAACTCCTCGAACCAGGCGAAAAAGCAAACGTCGTCCGGGCCGAAGTAGCCTAGGTGCGGGACCGTCCGGCCCCCAATAACGATTCGCAGCCCACCGTGAATATGACTGTTGCCGTTCAGCGCGGAAAGCGGGCGGCGCCGGTTGGCTCCGGTCCCTGTAACCGTCAGATTTTCGAAAAACAGCAGGATGCTTGGCTTGGTCATGCGCGTTCGTTTTTGGTTCTTGCCGCGAACAATCAGGCGAGCGGCCGGGTTTCGCGGCAGCGAGGATAGTTCGGGCAGCCGAAGAACGATTGACCTTGCCGCTCCCCGCGCGCGGCGGTTCGGGCGACCATCGGTACGCCGCATTTGGGGCAGGTAGGCGGCGTGCCGGACTCGTTCGTTTCGTCCGCGAGGGCAGGAAGCGCCGCGACAGCGGGCGTGGGCGGCGTGACTACTCCGGGAACGATTCCGGGCAGGTGCGGTGCGAGCAGAGCCGTCAATTCGGCGTACACGTAGCCGCTCCGGTTCGGGACGTGGAGCAAGACGAGACCGGCCCCCTGAAACGCGGCGTCCACTTGCGCATCGCGTGCTTGCCGTTCGGGCCGGGTGTGGCTCTTGTCGTCGAGTTCGATGGCGAACAGGGGCCGCATCGTGCCCGGGGCGCATAAAACGAAGTCCACATGCTTCTGGCTGATGCGGTTGCGGGCGATGGTCTGCTCGCTCCCGTTGCCCTGCACCTGGATCAAGTCGCCGATGCGCGGCTTCGGACACACCACAGCCCGCACGCCAACGACCGAAACGAGAACGCCGTATAACGAACGCTCGGCCGGTGTCAGCAGGGAGTCACGAAGACGGTACTCGACCGACCCGGTCACGCCGGCCGGTTCCGTTTTGGAAGCCCCGCCCAAGCCTAGAAGGCTGAACAGCCAGCCGAGGCAGCCGGGGACCGGGTCGGTCGTTTTAGGCATTCGCGGTTTTTCCCATTTCCTTGACCATCTCGAACTGGCCGGGGCGGCGAACGAAGCCCAGGCGGTCGTTGATGGCGAGCATGGGCGCGTTCAGGCTGTCGTTGCTGGTGCGCAGGCGCGTGTGGCCGTGCGCGCGGGCGTAGGCGATGCCGCGCACCTTCAGGGCGAGAGCAATCTTTTTGCCGCGCCACGCGCGCCGCACGCCGGTCGTGCCGGTGAACAGCAGGTGCGGCGGGTCATTCGGGCTGCGGCCCAGGTTGCTCAGGCCAACATACGCGCCGGTCGGTTCGTGGACGGCGACGAAGTAGGCGTCGTCCAAGTGGTACGGGGACCGGAGGCGGTTGGCGACCCAGAAGTCGAAATCTTCGGGCGTGGCCGGGTCACTCGCGGGCATGTCGTTGCGAAGTTCGCCTCTCAGATCGAACACTTTGCGGTCGCGGTCTGGGTCGCCCGCGAGTTCGCCCAGCGTGCGGATAACGACCTGGCAGCCCTGTTGAATATGCCTTTCCAGACCGCCGAAAGGGGCCAGATCGAACGCGGGCACGTCCAGTTCGGACTCGAAGATGTGCCGATCCTGGACGAAGCCCCGGTCCGCGAAGAAGCGGAACGCGCGCGGCGAGTCCTCGCGGGCCGACGCGCTCAAGCGTTCGGGCGAAAAGGGCGCGAGGGCCTGGGCGACGCGCTCGTACAGCGCGCGGCCGACGCCCCGCCCCTGGTGTGCGGCGAGCACGCCCAGGAACACGAGGAAGCGGTGCGGGTGGAAACGTCCCCAATGCTGATCGTGCTCGCCGTAGCCGACGACCTGGCCGGTCGCGTCGTCTTCGGCCACCCAGCGCGCGTGCCGGCAGCGCGGGTCACGATGGGCGTCGTTGTGGCGCAAACAGTCTTCGGGTTCGGCATCGTCGCCGTACACGGCCCGCTCGCAGGCGGCGAGGGCGGGATAATCCCGGTCGGGGTCAAACGGGCGGATGCGAAGGTTCATGGCGCGGTGGCGTTCTGCGGGAATCTCAGGACCGCCGATCATCCGCCCCCGGCATCCTCGGCGATCCGCTTGACGAAGACGATCCACGCGGGCTGCTTGACGAAGCCCAGGCGCTCGTTGATGGCCAGCATTCCCCGGTTGTTGATCTCGTTTTCCGTGCGGATTCGCGGCGCGCCGTATTCTTTGGCGAAGCGGATCGCGCGCAACTTGAGGGCGAGCGCGATGCCCTTGCGCCGCCAATCACGGCTCACGCCGGTCAGGCCCGTGTCAAGGTCCTTGTCCGCCTGACGCTTGAAGAGCATGGACAGCCCGACGTACTCGCCCGTCGCCTCGTGGACGGCGACCTGGTAGCCGTCAGCAAGGAAGTTCGGGCTTTCGAGCAGCATTTTACGCCACTGCTCCATCGTTACGTCGGTGTGCGGGTCGGTGCTGGGAACGTCCGCGCCGAGTTGGTTTTCGAGCGCGTGGATTTTGCGGTCGCGGTCGGGGTCGGCGGCGAGTTCGCCCATCGTGGTCAGGCGGATGCCCGCTTGCTCGACGCGCTGCTCGACGCGTTCGGCCTCATAGGGCGCAAAGTCGAAAACGGGAACGTCCAGGCGTGACTCCCATTCGCGCATTTCCTCGACGAAACCCCGGTCGCCCAAAAAGCGCAGCGCGCGGTCACGGTCGGCCCGCGTGCCGGTCGTGACGCGCAGCGGGTCGTGCGCGCGCACGGCTTCCAAAATCACGTCGTACAGCGCGGCCCCGATGCCTTTGCCCTGATGGTCGGGCCGAACCGCCACGCCCATGCCGAACTTGCGCGGATGGTAGTTCCACGGCGACTGGCCGAAGCCGCCATCACCGACGACCGCGCCATTCCACTCGGCCAAAAAGCGGCGGTGCTTGACGCGCGGGTCGCGGCGTTTGTCCCCGTCGCGCACTTCGCTTGCCGTGCGCGGGCTGTCGGGTTCGATGGCGTTGCCGATGGCGACAAGGCTTTCGTAATCACGTTCGCTGTTTTCGTCGAACGCGCGGATCACGAGGCCGGCGGGAGCGGCGGTCATGGTTGGTTTTCCTTGAGCACGGTTACAAAGGCGACGCCAAGCCGCCGCCGATTGTATCGTTCGCCGGGCAACGCCTGCTAAAAATGCCCAAACCGCGTCCGCTCACGCGCACCAAGCGCGCGGGTATAAAAGCGCAACCATGATGACCAACCATGAAATCAGCCGACGCTTCACGCAGATCGGCGACATCCTCGAAATCCAGGGCGAAAACCCGTTCAAGGTGCGCGCGTACCGCCGCGCGGCCGAGACGATTGACGACCTGGTCGAGCCGCTTGCCGACATCGAGGCGCGCGGCGCGCTGGGCGACATTCCCGGCTTCGGCGAGGCCATCGTCGCTAAAACGCGTGATTTTTTGACGACCGGCACGACCGCGCTGTACGAACACATCAAAAACGCCGTTCCGCCGGGCGTGGTCGCCCTGGCGGGCGTGCCCGGCGTCGGCCCGAAAACGGCAAAGGCGCTGTTCGACGCGCTGGGCGTGGCAAGCGTGGACGAAATGGAAGCCGCGTGCCGGGCCGGGCGCGTGCAAACCGTGCCCGGCTTCGGGGCCGCGAAGGAGCAGAAGATTTTGGAGGCCGTTGAGCGCGGCCGGCGTTTGAGTGAGCGCGCCCCGCTGTACGTCGCGCTCCCCTACGCGGAGCGCATCGCTCGCGCGCTGCGCGAGCGGCCCGAAGTCGGCCGCGTCGAGGTTGCCGGCAGCCTGCGCCGGGGCCGCGACACCGTGGGCGACCTGGACCTTGTCGGCACGTCGAGCGACCCGGCCGCGACGATGGAGGCATTTTCCCGTTTGCCGCAGGTGACGCACATCATCGAAGTCGGCCCGGCAAAGTCGGCCGTGCTAACCGACCTGGGCCTGCGCGCCGATCTGCGCCTGGGCAAGGAAAGCGACTTCGGCGCGCTGCTGCATCACTTCTCGTCCGGCCGCGAACACAACCGCAAACTGCGCGACATGGCCGAAAAACGCGGCCTCAAAATAAACGAGCACGGCGTGTACGACGCCGCGACGGGCCGCGAAGTGTCCGGCGGGGCGGCCGAGGCCGAAATCTACGCCGCCCTCGGCTTGCCCTTCATCCCGCCCGAACTGCGCGAAGACAACGGCGAGATCGAGGCCGCCGAACGGGGCGAACTGCCCGTTCTCGTCACCCTCGCCGACATCAAGGGCCAGCTGCATTGCCACTCGACCGACTCGGACGGCAGCGCGACGATCCGCGAGATGGCCGAAGCCGCCCTTGCGCGCGGCTACGAATATCTCGCCCTCACCGACCACAGCCCGTACGTCGGCGTGGCAAACGGTTTGAACCGTGAGCGCCTTTTGAAGCAAATGAACGAAATCGCGCATCTGAACGACGAGTTCACCCCGCGCGGCCTTACCCTCCTGTGCGGGCAGGAAGTGGATATCCTCCCCGACGGCGCGCTCGACCAGGACGACGACGTTTTGGCCCGCCTCGACATCGTCGTTGCCAGCGTTCACCGGCGAAACAAGGAAACGCGCGACCAGATGACCGCGCGCATTGTGCGGGCCGTTCAAAATCCTCACGTAGACATTCTGGGCCACCCGACCGGCCGGCTACTGGGCAAGCGCGAACCTTACGAAGTGGACATAGACGCGGTTGTCGCGGCGGCCAAAGAAGCCGGAACCGTTCTTGAGATCAACGCCTCGCCCGAACGCATGGACCTAAGCGACGCCGACGCCCGCCGCGCCAAAGCGGCCGGCGCGTTTTTCACGATCAACGCCGACGCGCACAGCGTAAACGGCCTGGACCTGCTCCCGTGGGGTTTGCGCATGGCTCGCCGCGCCGGTTTGGAAGCCCGCGACGTACTCAACACTTTGCCGCTGTCCGAATTGCGGGCGCGGCTGAAATAGGAACCCATCATCATGCCTCCCGCCGCCCAACTCGCCGTGCAAATGTACACCGTGCGCGACTATACGAAAACCGCCCGTGACCTTGCCGAAACCCTTGCCAAGATTCGCGCCATCGGCTACCCGGCCGTGCAACTTTCCGCCGTCGGCGCGATGAACGGCGACGCGCCCGAAGTGAACGTGAAAACCGCGCGCCAAATGCTCGACGACAACGGCCTATCCTGCATCGCCACGCACCGCGCGTGGGACGCGCTGCGCGACGCCGCCGACGCCGAAATCGCCTTTCATCAAACGCTTGGCTGCGCTTTCACGGCTATCGGCGGTTTGCCGAAGGAGTACGGCGAGCGGGGCGCGGCCGGGTACGCCGATTTCGTTCGGGACGCGGCCCCGGTAATCGCGCGCCTCAAGGCGGCCGGCATCGGGTGGGGCTACCACAACCATGCCCACGAGTTCGCCCCGGCTGCCGCGCCGGGCGGCCCGATCCTTCTGGACACGTTCGTTGACGAAGGCGGGCCGGACTTTTGCCTGGAGCTGGATTTGTACTGGGCGTGGCACGCGGGCGCGGACCCGGCCGCGCTTTTACGTCGTTGTGCGGGCCGCGTACCGGTCATCCACCTCAAAGACAAGGCGGTCGTGACCGGGGAGCGTGAGCCGGTCATGGCGCCCATCGGCGAGGGCAACCTGCCCTGGGGCAACTCGATTTTGCCCGCCTGCCGCGAGGCCGGCGTGCGCTGGTACGCGGTCGAGCAGGACGTTTGCCGCCGTGACCCATTCGACTGTTTGCGCGCCTCGTTTGACTTCCTATCCGGCCAGGAACAATAGGCGCGCGCGCGCGCGCCGCCACGATATAATGAAACGCTTCGATTTCGCCCGTTCCAAAGGCAATTTTCCCTCATGCGCATTTCTTTTCGCCGTCCTGCTCCCCGCCCCGCCTCACGCGTTTTGTGGGGCGCGTCCACGGCCGCGTTGTGTCTCGTTCTCGGCTTTTCCGCCAATCTGAACTCGGCCGCGCGCGGTGACGCGCCCGCCTCGGCGGCTCCGCCGGTTGACCCCGCGCAGGCCGAGTTTTTTGAGAAAAACGTCCGGCCCGTGCTCGCGGCCAACTGCTACGCCTGCCACGGCAAGGACACCCAGCAGGGCGGTCTGCGCGCAGACAGCCGCGCGGCTTTGTTAAAGGGCGGCGACAGCGGGACCGCGCTCGTGCCCGGCGACCCGGACAAGAGCCTTTTGGTCACGTCCGTGCAGCATGTGGGCAAACTCAAGATGCCGCAGGGCGGCAAACTCAAGGACGACGAGATCGCCGCGCTCGCTGCCTGGGTGAAAATGGGCGCGCCGTGGCCGGGCGGCGGGGCGGCAGTGCCCGCCACGGCCGGCTGGCAGATCACGGACGCGCAGCGCAAGTTCTGGTCGTTCCAGCCGGTCAAAAAGCCCGCGCTGCCGAAGGTAAAAGACGCCGCCTGGGCCGCCGGCTCGTCCCTGGACCGATTCATCCTTGCCCGGTTGGAGGCGCGCGGCCTCGCGCCGTCCGCGCCCGCCGACCGGCGCACGCTGATTCGCCGCGCGACCTTTGACCTGCACGGTTTGCCCCCCACCCCGGCTGAGGTCGAGGCGTTCGTCAGCGACAAAACGCCGACTGCGTGGGCGAAGGGGGTGGACCGTCTGCTTTCCTCGCCGCGCTACGGCGAGCATTGGGGCCGTCACTGGCTGGACGTTGCCCGCTACGCGGACACGAAGGGCTACGTTTTCGAGGAGGACCGGCGCTACCCGAACGCCTACACGTACCGCGACTGGGTCGTGCGCGCTTTTAACGAAGATTTGCCCTACGACCAGTTCATCACGCAGCAACTTGCCGCCGACCGGCTGCCCCTCGGTGACAACAAACGACCGCTCGCCGCGCTGGGCTTTTTGACGGTTGGGCGACGCTTCCTGAACAACCCGCACGACATCGCCGATGACCGCATTGACGTGACCATGCGCGGCTTCCAGGGCATGACCGTCTCGTGCGCGCGCTGCCACAACCACAAGTTCGACCCGATCCCGACGGCGGATTATTATTCGCTGTACGGCGTTTTTGCGAGCAGCAACGAACCGGGCATGCCGCCGATCATCTCGCCCAAAGAAGTCGCCGCCCCGTATGAGGCGTGGCGCGCGCGCGTCGGCCAATTGACAACCGACGAGCAGAACCTGGTCATGGAGCAAATCGCCGGCCTGCGTGAGCGGCAAAAAAAGGGCGAGGTTTTGCCCGACCCGGTAAAGGAAGTTCTTCAACAGTTCCGCGAAGGTCAGCGGCCCCGGCCCGACGCGCTCGCCAAAATCGAGCCGGCGTTCGCGGCCGGCGTTTCCGAACGGCTGTCCGGCCTGCGGGCCACGCTCGCCGAACTGAAAAAAACACCGCCGCCGACGCCCGAATTTGCCATGACGCTCGAAGACGCGCCCACACCGCACAACCCGCACATCTTCAAGCGCGGCAATCCAAATACGCCCGGCGACGAAGTGCCGCGCCGCTTCCTGGAAATTTTGTCGCCGGCCAAGCAGCGCGCGGCCTGGACGAATGGCAGCGGGCGGCTTGATCTTGCCCGCGCGATTGCCAGCAAGTCGAACCCGCTGACTTCTCGCGTGATGGTCAACCGCATCTGGCAGCACCACTTCGGCTTCGGCCTGGTGCGCACCGCGAGCGACTTCGGCAAGCAGGGCGAGCGCCCAACCCAGCCCGAACTCTTAGACTGGCTCGCGTCCTCGTTCATGGAAAACGGGTGGAGCATCAAAAAAGTCCACCGGCTGATTTTACTGTCGAACACGTACCGGCAATCGAGCGACTTCGACCCGGCCCGCTTCGCCAAAGACCCCGAAAACCGGCTGGTGTGGCGCATGAACCGACGCCGGCTCGAATACGAAAGTCTGCGCGACTCGCTTCTTTTCGCGTCCGGCAAACTGGATACGTCCAAAGTCGGCGGGCCGAGCATCGAATTGTGGAGCGCGCCATTCCCCGCCCGGCGCACGATCTACGGCGCGATTGACCGGCAAAACCTGCCCGGCATTTTGCGCACCTTCGACTTTGCCACGCCCGACGCGACCAGTCCCGGCCGGTTCTTCACGACCGTGCCGCAGCAGGCGTTGTTTTTGCTCAACAGCCCGTTCGCCACCGAGCAGGCCCGCGCGCTCGCCGCGCGCCCGGAAGTGACCGCGAAGCCGGACCCGGCCGCCCGCGTGCGGGCGCTGTACCGCGTCTTGTACAACCGCGCGCCGGACAAAGACGAACTCGCTCTCGGTTTGCGTTACGTCACCAGCGCGCTGCCAGCCGGAAGTCCGTCCGGCAGCGCGGCGGATGCGAGCGCGGCCTGGCGCTACGGCTGGGGCGCGTGGGACGAGAAAACCGGCCGCGTCACCGCCTTTACACCGCTGAAAGTTTTCAAAGAAAACCGCTGGCAGGCCGGCGACGCGCTGCCCGACCCGGCTGCCGGCTGGGTGCTGGTAAGCGCGTCCGGCGGCCACCCCGGCCGCGACGCCGCGCACGCCGCCATCCGCCGCTGGATTTCCCCCATCACAGGAACCGTGAGCGTTGCGGGAACGCTTATCCATCCGGGCGCGGTCGGCGATGGCGTCGAGGGACGCCTCGTTTCCAGCCGCGCGGGCCTGCTGGGAACCTGGACCGCCCAGAACGGCCGCGCGGAAACCAACGTGAACCAGATCACGGTCAAAAAAGGCGACACGCTCGACTTCGTCGTAACCTGCCGCGCGGACGAGAACACGGACGGGTTTACCTGGGCGCCCAAAATCGCCGTGGCCGCCGGCGCGAAAACGCTGGCCTGGAATGCCGAAGCCGACTTCGCCGGCCCGAAACCCCCTGTTCTCGCCCAGGCCGCGCCGCTGAATGCGTGGGAACGGTACGCGCAGGCGCTGCTCATGACCAACGAATTCACCTTCGTTGACTGACGATGACTGCGCCGACAAAACGCTTGCAAGCAAAATCGTGGTGCCGCCCGGTGCATTACAGTCAGCCATTGGTGAGGCGATTGCGTGCGTGGACCGCGTTCACCGGACGCCGGGATTGCCCCGCGTGAGCATGACGTGGGCGCAAACCAGCGAATCTCATGGGCAGTACCATCCGGGGCAACCAGGGCAGGCGCCGCGCATTGAAATGTCGTCGGAGGGACCGACGCCGCGCCTGACCTTTCTTCACGAGGTGGGGCACTTGCTGGACGACTTCGCGGGCGGCTTTGCCGGTTTCGCCTCCCAAAACGAGCATTCAGTGCTCGCTCCCGTGCTTCAGGATTTGCGGCGCACCGATGCCTGCGCCCGTTTGCAGACAGTGGCGCGCGACCCGGCCACACGCTTCCGGGAACGCGCCTATGTTTCCGGGTACCTGCTCAGTGACGTGGAACTTTGGGCCAGAGCCTACGCGCAGTACATCGTCGAGCGCGGCGGCAACGACGCATTGCGGGGCGAGATAAACGTTTTGCGGAACGAGCCGGGCTACGAACAACACCGCCATTGGCTGAGCGACTATTTCGCCCCGGTTGCCGATGCCCTCGACGCCGCGCTACAACGATTGGGATGGAAACAATGACGCAAGCAGACCAATACCGGGAAATGCTTCAGGAGGGTATGCGCGCGTCGTATGCCAAGGAAGTCATGGAGTTCGCGTCGGGCCGCTGGAAGGGAAACGCTTACCGTCCCGCTCCCGGCGAGCGTTACGACCCGGACCCGTTCGGCGCCTGGCGCATGGGCGAAATGGAGTATTTGGCGTTCCTCCAAACGCAGCCCGCCCTGCCCGAAGACGAAAAAGACGTAACCGCGCGCGTGCCCGCCGCCCCGGGCGCCGCCGCAAACCGGCCATAAGATCACCTTGCCCGTGGCAAGATTGCTTTCAGGAAACGAAAACATGTCCGAATATGACCATCGTTCGCGCCTCGAAGACCGTTTTTTAACGCGCCGGGAACTGCTCGGCCGCATGGGCAACGGCTTCGCCGCGCTGGGTCTCGCGGCCGGCGTGCTGGGCGCGGAAGGCTTGATGGGCGCGTCGTCCGCACAGGCGGCGGCCGCCGCCGACCTGCCCTCGTCGAACCCGCTGCTGCCCAAGAAGCCGCACTTTCCCGCAAAGGCGAAGCGCGTCATTTTCCTGTTCATGAACGGCGGACCGTCGCAGGTGGACACGTTCGATCCCAAACCCGCGCTCGCAAACTACGTGAACAAGACGCTGCCGATGGAAAACCTGCGCACCGAGCGCAAAACCGGGTCCGCGCTGCCGTCCCCGTTCAAATTTGAAAAACACGGCAAAAGCGGCATCGAGGTCAGCGAGATTTTCCCCAACGTCGCCAAGCATGTGGACGACATGGCGATCATCCGCTCGATGCACGCCGATGTTCCCAACCACGAACCCAGCCTGTTGCTGATGAACTGCGGCGAAGCGCGTTTGCCCCGCCCCAGCATGGGCTCGTGGGTGACGTACGGTTTGGGCAGCGAAAACCAGAACCTGCCCGGCTTCATCGCCATGTGTCCGGGCGGCTTTCCCATCCAGGAAACGCAGAACTGGCAGTCCGGCTTTTTGCCCGGCGTGCTCGCGGGAACCTACATTGACCCGCGCCAAACCGACATCGAAAAGATCGTCGAAAACGTTCGCGGCCACTACACGACCAGCCCGGCTCAGCGCCAGCAACTCGATCTTTTGCAGGCGCTGAACAAACGCCACCTCGCCAAACGCCAGCAGGACGCCGCCCTGGAAGCGCGCATCCAGTCGTTTGAACTCGCGTACCGGATGCAGACCGAGGCGACCGACGCCTTCGACGTGAACAAGGAAACGCAGGCGACCCGCGACGCGTACGGGCCGGGCGTGTTCGCGCGCCAGTGCTTGATTGCGCGCCGCCTCGCCGAGCGCGGCGTTCGCTTCATTCAGCTTTACCACGGCGCGGGCCAGCCCTGGGACAACCATGACGACATCGAGGTCGGCCACCGCAACCTTGCCAAGGAGTCCGACCAGGGTATCGGCGCTCTCCTGACCGACCTGAAGCAGCGCGGAATGCTGGATGACACGCTCGTCATCTGGGGCGGCGAGTTCGGCCGCACGCCGGTCGTTGAATTGCCGACGCCGGGCGCGAACGCGGGCAAGCAGAACGGCCGCGACCACAACCACTACGGCTTCACTTACTGGCTTGCCGGCGGCGGCGTCAAGGGCGGAACGGTTTACGGCGCGACCGACGAATTCGGCTTCGCCGCGCAGGAAAATCCGGTCCACGTCCATGACCTGCACGCCACCATTCTGCACCTGCTGGGATTCGACCACACCAAATTCACCTACCGCTATGCGGGCCGCGATTTCCGCCTCACCGACGTGAGCGGCACGGTGGTGAAGGCAGTCATCGCCTGAGTTTGCCGCGCACGCGCGCGCGCTTTGCTTTGTCGTTCCCGACGGTGGAGATAGTGGTGCCGCACGAACAACCCTGGAACAACAGCAAGGCGCCGCGCGCGAACAACCTGGATTTTTTGCGGCTTTTCTTCGCAAGCCTCGTTATCTGGTCCCACAGCTACCCGCTGCTGCGCGGGGAAGCAAATGCTTCCGAGCCGGTTTCGCGCCTCACCCGCGGTCAAACGACGGGCGGCGGGCTGGCCGTCGCTTTTTTCTTCATCATCAGCGGCTTTCTGATCACGCAAAGCTGGTTCAGCAGCCGGGGCGTGGGGAACTTTGCGCGCAAGCGGGTTTTGCGCCTGTATCCCGGATTCATCGTCGTGTCGGCGTTTTGCGCGTACGTGGCCGCCCCGCTTGGGGGGGCGCCCTGGGGCGAACTGCTCCACGCCTTCAGCCTGCCGCGTTTTTTGATGAATCAGGCGCTGCTGTACCTGCCCGCCGTGGGCGGCGCGTTCGCCCGCCACCCCATGCCTTACGTCCTGAACGGTTCGGCATGGACGATCAAGTACGAATTTTGGTGCTACGGGATCGTGGCCGTTTTCGGGCTGCTGGGCCTGTTGAAGAGGCGCGCGCTCGTGCTCGCCGCGTTCGCGCTGTCGCTGGCCGTGTATGCCCTGCAAACAAACCACGTCATCAGCGGGCCGCTGCCGTTCGAAAACGGGCGAACGTGGTATCTGTTCGGGGATTTTTCGCTGTACGGCCGTTTCGTTCCCCTGTTCCTGGCCGGCTCCGTGTTCTTTTTGTTCCGCGAGGTCATCCCGTTTTCGCCCCGTCTCGCGGCTTTCTGCGCGGCCGGGCTGGCGGCGGGAACGGTTCTGGGTCAGTTGAACCCGCTTCTGCCGGTTTTGGGAACCTACCTCGTGTTTTTCGCCGGCTTCGCCCCGTTCGCGGGAGAACGGCTGCGTGACTTCGGCCGGCGCGGCGATCTCTCGTACGGCGTTTATCTGTACGCGTTTCCCGTGCAGCAGCTGCTCATTCACTACCTGCCCGGCCGCCTCACGCCGCCCACCCTGTTCCTTGCCGCGCTGCCGCCCACGTTCGCGCTGGCCGCCCTGTCCTGGCGCTTCGTGGAAAGCCCGTTTTTGCGACGCAAAACGTCCCAATTCCGTCCGGGTGCGTCCCCGCCCGCAATGCCGGCGAGCAGCGGCGGCGGCCCGGCGATCACCCTGCCCGAACGATAACGCCGCGCGGGCCGGCGAAATTACAAGGGCAGGCCGAGTCCCGACGCGACCGCGCGGACGTACGCGGCGGCTTCACGGTACTCGTTCTCGCCGGGCAGGTGTTCGAGCAGCAGGGGGATGTCGGGATCAAGGCGGGCCAGTTCGGACAGGAAAACGCGATAGTCCAGCCCGCCCAAACCGGGCCGCGCTTCATCCAGGTGAACGGTCAGGTTGGGGGAAAGAGCGATGTCCTTGGCGTGGCAGCCGACGACGTGCGGGCCGAGTTTTTCAAAACAATCGCGCAGCAAATCGGCGTTGCGAAAAAAGCGTTCGGGCGAATTGACCAGGTTTACGGGGTCTAAGTGGACGCCGAACGAGAGCGGCCGATCAATGACGCGCAGCAGGCGCAGGTAACTGTCGGCCGAATCGGGATACATCCACGGCATGGTTTCAAGGGCGTAAACCGTTCGGGTCGGTTTCACGGCGTCAATAATCGCGCGCACGGTTTCGACGATCAGATCGAAGGTTTCGGGGGTCAGGTCTTCCTTGTGTGGGCCGTCCCATTTGTCGCCGCGCGATCCGGCGATGTTGACGCAGCAGCGCGCGCCGATACGCTCGGCAAGGTCAAGGCGGGCCTGGCAAAAGGCGACGGCCTTGCGCCGCGTATCGTCGTCGCGGCTCAGCGGGTTGCTCCAGGGAGTACCTAAAGTTGAGCGGGTATGATTAGGGCATGGACGCTCTTCCCCGGTGCCCGCACTGCGGCAGTGACAAACGACAGACCAAGGCGGGTCGTACCGTCAGCGGCAGCGCGCGCTTTCA
>JAABUN010001622.1_pt1 | contig 47754 bp, 36 predicted proteins | sample 5559311 | NCBI WGS metagenome assembly JAABUN01 (sample SAMN10711877, study PRJNA513370) | rock metagenome | isolation source: Antarctica rocks | place: Antarctica: Victoria Land, Siegfried Peak sud
AACTGACCTACTGTTGTAGGTCCAGCAATACCCGCAGTTTCCCTCGATTCACGGGGACAGTTGCACCGGTCGAAATAATCGCTGCCGACATTAACCGTTGCGACTATGTTTTGTCCAGTCATCGCCTCTGTTGATTGAACGGTGATGGTCGGAGTTCCCTGACCGCTGATGATTTCGCCCTGCGAAACCGTCCAGTTGTAAGTGGTGCTTCCCTGACCTCCGCCAGCAACATTAGCTGTAAAGGTCAATGTTCCGCCGGCGGCTGTAACATCGGACGGACCGGTAACAGTGATTGTCGGGCAGTTGCAGTCAGGAACAGGCGTTACACAGTTACAGGTTGCAACGGTAACTGTTCTCGTCTGCGTTTGACCGCAAACTCCGCAGCTATCGTCAACGCCAGCCGTAATCGTGTAAGTTCCCGGAGCAGCGCCGGTCAAATCCCAAGACACGTTCGCGCCTTGTCCGGTGATGCGTCCGCCGGAAACCGTGTAGTTATAAGTCAACACGTCGTTTTCCGGGTCAACCGCCGTCGTTCTGACGTTAACCGTCATATCGTCCGAGCAAGTTGCGCCTTCGGCACGAACCTGACCTTCCGGACACGGCGTTGTAACCGTCGTTTGGCTGAGGTCAAGATTTGTTACGTTGGCAAATTGGTTGACAATCGGACCTTGACGTTCGTTACGTCGTCCTGCAGTGAACTGGAAAATAAACCCGTGCGGGTCGGTCGATGTTTGAAAGCCGGGAGGGACGCCGTTAATAGTTGTAGTCGGAAGAGTAGTGTTGGTTACAACACCGCCAGCTCCGACAAATGCAGTATTACTCGTAACCGAAACCCTATTGCCGTCGAAGCTCTCTCTATCCTGCTGATTTGCGTGATAGCGATAAGCCGCGCCTAAACTGATATAACGGGTTGGGAAAAAGCGAACGCCACCTAATCCGTCAATCGGACTATTCTCAAAAGCGTTCGGTGTTCGTCCGCCGACATAATGCGTTGAGCGAACTTCCAAAATCGGCTGGAAATATCTGTTGACCGGAAAATCAACGCCGATACCGGCGAGAACTTCGTTGGGACGGTCAAGAATGGTGAACGTTCCGTTCGGGAAATCAGCCTTTACACTGCTGTTGTAAATAAAGCCGATGTTAGCCGACAAATTTATATATTTACGAAGACGCGCGTCGCCGAAAGCGACTAAGCCGACATCTCCGCGACCGCTGTTGCCACTAAACGGATTGGAGCCGGCACCCGGACTTGCGCCGCGATTAAGCTGATTGAATCCGCTTGCATCGCTCGCCTTGTCGGCATAAAAGCGATAGAACGGAATGATTCCGACACCATAGGGATTGTTCGGACCGGTAAAGCGAATTTTTCCGCCGACGGTGAATGTGCTAAATGCAGATTCGCCGTAAGTTCGGTTAAGAAACGGCGCATCCGGTAAATAAGAAGGCGCAAGCGTAAAAACCGTCGGGGTTGTCAGAATCGTTCCGGGAGCAATTGTAGTTTGAGCAGTTTGCAGAACGACGCCCGGCAAAATGCTTCCGAAGACGGAACCAACGCCGGGAAATCTGTCTGCTCCTCTACCGCTCGACTCTGCCGCCGGACCGAGAGTGGCAACTGCTGTCGGAAAACCGAAAGCGCCGCCCGCACCGGGAATATTGGTAAATCCAAATTGTCCGGCATTACCGCCCGAAAACGGAAACGGCACAAACGGAGCGCCCGCTGGACGAAACACTGCCGCACCCGGGAATAGACTCGTTCCAGGTCCTTGCGGCGCTAAAACGATTGCCGGAAGCACGCTTCCGAAGTTTGTCGAATTTTGTAAAGAAAAGCCGGAAAGGTTGCGCGGCGAATTGACCTTAATAGCACGATAAGCATCCGTGTTAAAGAACAACTCAACGTGGTCGCTCAATCCGATTTGGAAACTGACCGGTATTTCCGAAATATCGACATTACCGGGGTCGCGGTCATAATTGCTGTAAGCCGCGCTGAAAGTGAACTCACCTTTACGCAAGGTTGAGCCGTCATAAATAGTGAAAAGACCGGTCGGACCTCCCGGAGGACCGCCTGTTCCAACAGTCGGTGCCGTGTTTCTCGGGTCTTCCGTCGATCTTAAAGTTTGTGCCGTCATTGAAGTAATCAATGCCAACATCGTAAGCGCAATAACAAACGCTTTATTAGCGATTTTCATCACATTCCTCCGCCGAAAATAAATTTTAAAATTTGTTCAAATAGTAGTCTTGATTAAAGTATGGCAAAAATGCAAAACTTTCAAACAAGCTACTCAATTATTGCTATAGACCGAAAAATTTTTAAGTTTTGGTAAATTAAAAATCTCTCACTCTAACCAATACAATCTAAGCATCTTAGATGTAATTATACAAGATACAATTGAATAAAAGTCAATAAAAACTTCATCGACTTTTTCAACTTTGTAAAACCTTACTTTAAATTTCTTGGAAAAGCAAGTATTTCAAACAATTAAACGCCATTATATCTTAAGCATAGATGCCGCGCATTCTCGTATCGTATGCGACGCGGTCTATCGCCAACATATATGCGGCGGTGCGCGTATCGACATTATGCAGTTCGGCGAGGTTGCTCAACTCGATAAAGCTCGCCACCATTTTTTCTTCCAAGCGTTGATTTACTTCGTCTTCGCGCCAGAAATAACCCATTCTGTCTTGCACCCATTCAAAGTAAGAAACGGTTACTCCACCTGCATTGCATAAAATATCGGGAATCACGAAAATGCCTTTGTCGTGCAGGATTTGGTCGGCGCGCGGCGTGGTCGGACCGTTTGCGCCTTCGGCTAAAATTTTACATTTTATGCGGTCGGCGTTCTCCGACGTGATTTGATTTTCCGTCGCGCACGGTGCAAGCACGTCGCATTCGATTTCCAATAATTCTTTATTGGAAACGTAATCGCCTTCCTTGTAACCTTCGAGCGATTTGGTTTGCTGCAAATAACTTAAAATTTCCGGTATATTCAAACCTTTTTTATTATAAATGCCGCCGCCAACGTCGGAAATCGCGGTAACTTTATAGCCGACTTCGTGCATCAGGTTCGCGCCGATGCCGCCGACGTTTCCCGAACCCTGCACGACGACCGATGTTTTCTCCGGCGTTAAATTAAATTTTTTAATCGCCTCGTTGACAGTAAATAAAACGCCGCGTCCCGTCGCTTCGCGCCTGCCCAATGAACCGCCGAGAGCAACGGGTTTTCCGGTTACGACCGCCGTAACGGTGTGGCGCGCGTGCATCGAATAAGTATCCATAATCCACGCCATCGTCTGCTCGTTCGTGTTCATATCCGGCGCGGGAACGTCCTTGTCGGGACCGATAAAATCAATCAACTCCGCCGTGTAGCGTCTTGTCAGCCGCTCAAGTTCACCGATTGACATCTGATGCGGATTACAGATAATTCCGCCTTTGCCGCCGCCGAACGGAACGTTGACGACCGCACACTTCCACGTCATCCACGCCGACAGCGCTTTTACTTCGTCGAGCGTTACGTCCGGCGCGTAGCGAATTCCGCCTTTTGCCGGACCGCGCGCGAAGTTGTGCTGGACGCGGTAGCCTTCAAAAACTTCGATGTGTCCGGTGTCCATCCGCACCGGAATATAAACTTTTATCTCGCGGCTCGGCACGCGCATTACGGCGTAAAGGTCGGCTTCGAGTCCGAGAAGCTGCGCCGCGCGGTCAAACCGCTCGCTCATTGCTTCAAACGGATTCTTTTCATCGTTTCCTTTAAAACGTCGCATCTCATCTGCCATCGGATTTGCCATTTTCAATAATTAACTCCAACTTTTATATTTTTATATTGCTTGTAAGAAATAAAACCGCTCACAAAAATAATTTCTACTTATCACTTATTATTTATCTATCACTTCATTCATCGCGCCGCTGCGATAGCCTTCTAAATCGAGCGTTACATATTTAAAGCCGAGCGCACGAAATTTCTCGGCGGCTCGATTGCTGAATTCTAAATTTAAAGCGCGCTGCATCTCTAAGGGCGCGATTTCCAGCCGCGCGATGTCGTCGTGAACGCGCACGCGAAATTCTCTGAAACCTTCGGCTCTAAGAAACGCTTCGCCGCGCTCGACGCGCGAAAGCCGTTCAATGGTAACCGGCACGCCGTAGGCGATGCGCGACGAAAGACACGGGCTTGCCGGTTTATCCCACGTCGGAAGATTTTGCGCGCGGCTCAATTCTCTGATTTCCGCCTTCGTCAAATTAACTTCTATTAAAGGACTGCGCACGCCTTTTTCCAACGCCGCCGTTTTTCCCGGTCGGTAATCGCCAGCGTCGTCGGCGTTTGTGCCGTCCAGTATAAAATCTATTTTTTCAGCTTTTGCGATTAGGGAAAGTTTGCCGTATAGCTCGGTTTTGCAGTGATAGCAGCGATTTGTCGGGTTGGCTGAATACTGCGGATTTTCTAATTCTTCGGTTTCGATTGTGCGAAAATTAAAATCAAAATCGCGCGCGATTTGTGCCGCTTCCGTTCTCTGCGTTTCGGAGACGCTCGGCGAAATTCCGGTGATGCAACCGGCGTTCGTTCCGAGTTCCTGCTTGGCAATCAAACCTAAATAAGCGCTGTCGACGCCGCCTGAAAAGGCGACCAACACACGTTTCATTTCGCGCATCAAACGGCGCAAGTTTCGTTCTTTTTCGATTGCGGCTGGCGAAGCTACTATGTTGGCGGGCATCTGGTCGGTTTTATAACTTCTTTGCGGCTGTGTCATTGGTTGGCTGCGAGCGCGGCGCGGAGTGGAAATCTAAATTCTTTGTCGAAACCTTTTTCATTTTCACGCGCCGACATTGTTAAAGTGAAAATCTTATCTTAGTGCAGCGAATTAACGCAACTGCTTTGAGCGGAAAAAATTGCGCGCCGCTTTCAAAATATATAGACGAACGACGGCGGCAAGTGTTAGAATTTTTTTAATCCGCATTTCCCAAATTTTTTAATGAACCGAATTTTCCGCGCACCGCGACTTGTCCGTTTCCGGCGACCGATTTTATCGGCTCTTGCTCTGTTTCTGTTTTTGTTTTCCGCAAACGTTTTCGCGCAGGAAACCAAACAAAACAACGTCGCCGGGCAAAAGGACGCGGCGCAGATTTTCAATCAAGGACAGGACGCTCACGAAAAGGGCGATTATAAAATTGCCGTGAAATTCTATGACGAAGCCATTAAGCTCGCGCCGGAATTTCCCGAAGCCGAGTTTCAGCGCGGCAATGCGCTTTTGGCTTTGAACGAAACGGAAAAAGCGGAAAAAGCGTTTCGTCGCGCGCTTGAACTGCGCGCCGAATGGACGCTGCCGATGACAAATTTAGGCGCGCTGCTCGTCGAGAAAAATCAATTCGCCGAAGCCGAAAGGCTGCTCGCAAAGGCAATCGAAGCCGACGCGCAAAACTCGTCGGCGTATTCGGCGCTCGCCGATTTGCGCCTGAAAACAGAAGCGAGCGCGCAAACTTTAAATGAATTGCTGGCGAAAATTCAAAATCTTTCGACCAAAGCCCGTCCGACCGCCGCGATTTGGACGGCGCGCGCTGCTCTTGAAAACGCTCTGAACGATAAAACAACGGCGAAGACAAGCCTTGCGCGCGCGCTCGAAATCGAGGCGAATAACAAATCGGCGCTGCTGCTGCGCGCCGAAATCGCTCTTGCCGACGGCGATTTCGAGCGCGCGGCGGCGGACGCCGGAACGCTCTCTAAAATCGCGCCCGATGCCGTCAATACAAATCTTTTGCGGGCAAGAATTTTCGCCGCGCAAAACAAACCTGACGACGCTTTAAAAGTTTTGGATTCGATAAAAAATCCTGCGCCCGAAGTCGTCGCGCTGCGCGCCGAACTCGCGGCGAGCAATTGGACAAACACGGCTGATTTGGAAAAGCTGCTCGAACAAAATCAAAAAAACGCGAGCGTTCTAAGTCGTCTGTGCGCGCTTTATCGAAGGGAAAACCCGTCGAAATCGCTTGATTATTGTCGTCGTGCCTCCGAAGTCGAGCCGAACAATATAACGCACGCCGTCGGTTTCGGCGCGGCGCTCGTGCAGGCGAAACAATTTGAAAGCGCGGTTGCGATTTTGCGCCGCATCGTCCAAATCGCGCCCGAAAACTTTACGGCGCGCGCTAATCTGGCAACCGCATTGTTTGAACTGAAAAGATTTAACGAAGCGAAAACCGAATACGTTTGGCTGACCGAAAAACAGCCGGATTTACCGATTGCGTATTATTTTCTCGCCATCGCGCACGACAGTCTCGGCGAATACGCCGACGCGCTTTTAAATTACCGGCAGTTTCTTAAACTAGCCGACGCCGAACAAAACAGGCTCGAAATCGAAAAAGTAAATCTGCGTCTGCCACTGCTGTCGAAGAAAGTGAAAAGCGAAAAGCGATAAGTCAAAAGTCAAAGATTGTGGAAATGTTTAGTGGAAGTTGCGAGATAAAACAGATGAGAGGCATTAATATAAATTCAAAAGTTTCCGGCGAAATAATGTTTTCGTTAAGTTCTTTGATTCGACGCTTTTCACTTTTCACTTTTAGTTTTTTACTTCTTCTGTGCTTTTTCTGCGCATCAGCATCGGCGCAGGACGAGTCGTTGCAGCAGCCGCAGCCGGAAGACGCCGCGCCGCCGCCGCTCAAGATGATTTCAAAGGCGGAAAAATCTTCGCTCGACGCCGAAGCTAACGTTTCCGACCGCACGAAATTGTCTTTGACCTTGATGGAAACTCGCTTGGGCAGCGCCGAAAATTTTTACAATCAAAATCGTTTCAGCGAGATGTTCGTCGAGCTTGGCGGCTTCAGCGCGCTGATTGACAACAGCTTGAATTTTCTAAAGAAAAATGACGACGGGCGCAATGGCAAAGTCTTAAACAGCTTTAAGCGATTGGAAATAAATTTGAGACGTTTTGCGCCGCGCATCGAACTGATGCGGCGCGAGTTGCCCGCCAAATATGAATTCTACGTGCGCGGCTTGCTCAAATCGGTGCGCGCCGCCCGCTCGCAGGCGGTCGAGCCGATGTTTGACGACACGGTTGTCCGGAGTAATTGACAAGGATAAAGGATAAGGGATAAGGGATAAGGGATAAGGAATGAAGTAAAACATCATACCGAAAATCTGAAAAAGTTCTTCGTTTCCTTATATTTTTATCCTTCATCCCTTATCCTTTATCCTTTTAAAACTACCCTTTATGATTAAAAAATTCTTCGTATCTTTGCTTTTACTTCTCGTCGCATATTGTTTTTTGCCGACGGCGGCGAGCGCGCAGAAAAGGCGCGACAGCTTGACCGAAGCGGAAATCGAGCTTGTCCGCGACGCGCAGGCGATTGACGCGCGCACAGCGATTTTCATTCGCGCCGTCGAGCGGCGTTTTCTCGTTTTGAACAATCAAACCGCGCCGCAAGATAAAAAGTCGAAAAACGACGACGGCAAATGGGGCGAGCCGCCCGCAGGGACGCGGCTCGAGCTTCTGACCGACATCAAAAAAATTCTCGCTTCGGCTATCGACAACATCGACGACGCGGCGGCGCACGATAAAATGGACGACAAACTTTTTCCGAAAGCCGTCCGCAAGCTCGCCGAAGCGTCGAACAAATTTTTACCCGAACTGAAAGCCGAACTCGATAAAGCGACGAGCGAAAAAGAAAAAGGCGCAATCTTGAGCGCAATCGAATCGTGCGAACAAGTTATCGAAGCGTCGGCAAAAGTTCCGAAAGAGGAAGTAAAGGAAGTAAAGAAAGAAAAGAAAAAGAAAAGTAGATGATGAATAAACTAATAACAGTATTATTTTTAATCGGCTTTGCCGTTGTTTGTAATGCTCAAACTGATTTAGGAATCGGGCTTGTTTCGATAAATTTTGACGACAAGGCGGTTATTGATTTCTATGCAAAACCCGACGATAAGCAGAAAGCAAAAACGATTCAGTCTTTTTACGACAAGTCAATTAACAACTGGAATATAAAAAATCTCGAAGCTCAGAAACAATGGCTCAAGCCTGAAACTTTATGGCTAGATTATTCCACATTTAATTTTCGCTGCAAATCAAAAAGTAAAGACTGGTATGAAGTAATTGTAAATAACCAAACCGGAAAAACTTTTTGGATAAAGTAAGGAAAAGTTCACAGAATTTTTGACTTGGGAAGCGTATTTAAAGAGTAAATTTGTCGTGGAAAGACTGCCGAAGTATAAACAAGACATCAGAAAACTGCCGTCAAACGATTCAACGAAAATCAAATATGTCGGCGGAGATTGCTTTCAGGTTAGGTCAATGAAAGGCGAATGGATTGAGATTTATACGTCCGATTTCTGTAAAAGCGGTTACGGCGACAGTAAAACAACTGAAATACAATCAGGATGGATCAAATGGAAAAACGATAATACATTGGTGATTGATTATCGTTTGGCTGATTGATTATTTCCCAGCGAGTTAATACAAATCTTAATTCTTCGCATTCATTAGAATCTAAAAATTTTCTGTAAAGTTTTTCTAATCTAGCTATTCTTGACGCTTACAAGTGGTGAGTGTTAGTTTTTTCTTTACACATTTTTCAAACAAATCTATGGAAAATTTGAAGAAAACTCCGCTCAATCAAGTTCATCGAAACTTGGGCGGAAAGATGGTCGATTTTGGCGGCTGGGATATGCCCGTCCAATATGCGGCGGGCGTTATCAGCGAGCATCTGCGGACGCGCCAGCACGCCGGACTTTTCGACGTGTCGCATATGGGCGAGTTTTTTGTCGAAGGCGAAGACGCGATAAAATTCGTCAACCGCCTTACGACGAACGACGTTGCCAAATTGGTTGACGGACAGGCGCATTATTCGGCTTTCACGCGCGAAGACGGCACGGTCGTTGACGATTTATTAGTTTATCGGTTTGACGAAGGCAAACTTCTTCTTGTCGTCAACGCTTCGACAACCGAAAAGGATTGGGATTGGGTTACGTCGCATCTCGCGGACGAAAACGTAATTTTAACAAACGCCAGCAAGGATTATTGTCAGATTGCGGTTCAGGGCAAAGACGCTTTGGAAATCGTGCAGCAATTGACCGAAACGCCGCTTGAAGAAATAAAATATTATCATTTCACGGTCGGCAAAGTTGACGGCATCGACGCGATTATCTCGCGCACCGGTTACACGGGCGAAGACGGTTTTGAAATTTACGCCAACGAAAAACACGCCGAACGGCTCTGGAATAAATTTTTAGAAATCGGCAGTTTCGGCGACGAAACAGGAATCTTGCCGTGCGGTCTGGCGGCGCGAAACACTTTGCGATTAGAAAGCGCGATGTCGCTTTACGGACACGAAATCTCGGACGAGATAACGCCGCTCGAAGCGAATTTGGGCTGGATTTGCAAATTAAACAAAGGCGATTTTAACGGGCGCGAGGCTTTGCAAAAACAGAAAGAAGCAGGGTTAAAAAGAAAGCTCGTCGGCTTTGAAATGAAGGACAAAGGCATCGCGCGCGACGGTTTTGACGTTTATATAAATGACGAAAAAGTCGGACAAGTTACCAGCGGCTCGCCCGCGCCTTACCTGAAAAAGAACATCGGTTTGGCTTTCGTGCCTTCGGAGTTTGCAAATATCGGACAGGAAATTAAAATTGATGTCAGAGGCAAACATCTGGCGGCGGAAATCGTGCCGACGCCGTTTTACAAAAGAGAAAAGTAATTTGTAACGTCAATCTAAAATCTAAAATCGAAATATGGCAAACATTAAAGAAAATTTACATTACAGCAAAGACCACGAATGGGTCGCGGTTGACGGCGAGACGGCGACAATCGGCATTACAGATTACGCGCAGCATTCTTTGGGCGACGTGGTTTACGTTGACTTGCCGCGCGTCGGCGACAAATTAGACGCGCACGAAGCGTTCGGTTCGGTCGAATCGGTCAAAGCGGTCTCGGAAATTTTCACGCCGATTGCAGGCGAAGTTACCGAAGTCAACGACGCCCTGAACGACACGCCCGAAGCGGTCAACAACGATTCTTACGGCGCGGCGTGGATGATAAAAATAAAAATGAACAACGCGCTCGAAGTCGATGCGCTCCTGAACGCCGCCGAATACGAAGAATACCTTTCAAACAACGAATAATGGAAAACGGAAAATGGAAAATGAAGAACAATTCAAACATTTTCCATTTTCCGTTTTCCATTTTTCATTAAATAAATGAGATACATACCAAATTCACCCGAAGAGCGCGACGAGATGTTAAAAATCGTCGGCTTAAATTCGGCGGACGAGCTTTTTCGGTCAATTCCGGCTGATGTTCAACTAAACCGCGTGCTAAAGGTAACCGAGCCGCTCGCCGAAATCGAAGTCATCAATGAAATGGAACGCCTCGCGGCTAAAAACGCGGCGGCGCGCAAAACTTCCTTTTTGGGAGCGGGCGCGTATTCGCATTATTCGCCGACAGTTGTTGACCATTTGATTCAGCGTTCCGAGTTTTTCACAAGCTACACGCCGTATCAGCCGGAAGTTACGCAAGGAACTTTGCAGTATATTTTCGAGTTTCAAACGCTCGTCTGCCAGTTGACCGGAATGGACGTGGCGAACGCTTCGATGTATGACGGCTCGACGGCGATGGCGGAAGCGTTTTTGATGGCGCAGAGAGTTACGCGCAAAGATAAAGTCGTCATCGCCGAAACCGTTCATCCCGAATATCTGGAAGTTGCGAAAACTTACACGCAGCACGGCGATTTAAAAATCGAGACGGTTCATTTCGACAAAAAATCGGGCAGAATTCTGGCGGAAGATTTGAATAAACTAGACGACAAAACCGCCGCGCTCGTCGTCCAGTCGCCGAACTTTTTCGGCTGTATCGAAGATTTGCAAATGCTCGCCGAAAAAGCGCACGCCGTCGGCGCGCTTTTCATTGTGGTCGTAACCGAAGCGATTTCCTTCGGTTTATTAAAATCGCCGGGCGCGTGCGGCGCTGATATTGTCGTCGCCGAAGGTCAAAGTTTCGGCGTGCCATTATCTTACGGCGGACCTTTCGTCGGGCTGTTCGCCTGCAAGGAAAAATACGTGCGCAATATGCCGGGCAGACTTGCCGGAATCGCTTACGACAAGAATGGAAATCGCGGTTTCGTTTTGACTTTAGCAACCCGCGAGCAACATATTCGCCGCGAAAAAGCCACATCAAACATCTGCACAAATCAAGGCTTAATCGCGCTTGCCGCGACTATTTATATGGAAACAATGGGCAAGCGCGGATTACAGGAAGTTGCGATGCAGAACGCGCAGAAAGCCGCTTATGCCGCTCGCCGCATTTCCAAAATCGAAGGCTTTTCGCTCGCATTTAACGCGCCGCGCTTTAACGAATTCGTCGTTCGCGCGCCGCAATCGGCGGAAGAGATTTTATCGAAATTGTCCGGCGAAAAAGGCATTATCGGCGGTCTTGCATTGTCGCGTTATTACGGCGAGAATCCGAACGATTTTCTCGTTTGCGTTACGGAATTGAATACGAAAGAGCAGATTGATAATTTGGTTGAAGGATTACGGGAAGTTTAATATAAATGTTTTTTGAATACATTTTTTTGAATACATTGGAAAAAGCGAAATTATTCTGATTCTCTTTATTTTGATACTAATCATAACAATCAGATTTTTCGTTAAGCTATTCTCTAAATCACAACAAAATACTTTCAAAAAATGTCCTTTCTGCGCCGAAGACATTCAGAAAGATGCAGTCGTTTGCAGATTTTGCAGCACAGATTTAAACAATCAAGTAAAATAATTTCGAGAGTGATTTTATGGCGAAAGTTTTAACATTTGAAATTCCCGAAAAAGAATATAACGAGTTTAAGGAATTTCTCGAAATGGCGGTTGTTGAAATGCGCCAGTCGCGCAAGAAGATGCAAGCCGACCAAGTGGAGATTGACCTTATAAAAAAAGAAATCGAGCAAATCAAAACTGATACTGCTGAAATAAAGGCAAAGAGCGACAAAGTGTTAAAAGAATTAGTGGCGAAGCATTTAAAAGCAGCATAAGTTATGTGGAAACAAGTTTATGAATATACGAGAGATTTTCTTCTTTTAAGCCGCGAAACGCAGGAAAACAAATCTGACATCAAGGAACAAAAAGTAGAAATCAAAGAACTTCGTTCGGAAGTAAAACAACTCCGAAGCGATTTCAATAATCTCGTTCTTCTTGTCCAAAAATTGAGTTTCGATATAGAGTAAGTCAGCGACAGAGAAGAAAGCGAAAGACAACGAATGGCTTTGCAACTCGAAAATGAAATGCTGAAATTTGAACGTCGTCTGCTGCAGGGAAAAGATTTAGAAAAATAAAAATGAGCATTACAAAAGTAACCCAACATCCGACGCAAAACGAAGCGTTGATTTTCGAGCGTTCGCAAACCGGCAGAGTCGGCTACAGCTTGCCGAAACTCGACGTTGAAGAAACGAGCATTGACGAAATTCTGCCGCAGGAGTTAAGACGCGACGACGATTTGACGGGCGTGCCGGAAGTCTCTGAAGTCGATGTGATTAGGCATTTTACACGAATGTCGACGTGGAATTTTTCGATTGATTTGGGAATGTATCCTTTGGGAAGCTGCACGATGAAATACAATTCGCGGCTTAACGAAAAAGTCGCGCGAATCGGCGGATTTGCCAATCTTCATCCGCTCACGCCCGAAGCGGAATCGCAAGGCGCGTTAGAGTTGATTTATAAATTGCAGGAAGATTTAGCGGAAATCACCGGACTTCCGGGCGTCAGTTTGCAGCCGGCGGCGGGTGCGCACGGTGAGATGACGGGCGTGATGTTGATTCGCGCGTTCTTAGACAAACGCGACGGCGAAAAATCGAGAGAGCGGCGCGTTATGCTGATTCCCGATTCGGCGCACGGCACGAATCCAGCGTCGGCGCATCTGGCGGGTTTTACCGTCAAAACCATTCGCTCAACCGACGAAGGCTTGACCGATATGGAGCATCTGAAAACTTTATGCGGCGAAGGCGGAATCGCCGGTTTGATGTTGACAAACCCGAACACGGTCGGCATTTTCGAGAAAAATATTAAAGAAATTTGCGCCGAGATTCACGCGGCGGGCGGCTTGGTTTATATGGACGGCGCGAATATGAACGCGCTTGTCGGAGTGGCGCGTCCGGGCGATTTCGGCGTTGACGTTATTCATTTAAATTTGCACAAAACTTTTTCCACTCCTCACGGCGGCGGCGGTCCGGGCTGCGGACCCTGCTGCTGCACAAAGGAACTCGACCCGTTTTTGCCGACGCCGCGCGTTGTCAAAGACGGCGAAAATTATCGGCTCGATTTCAATCGGGGCGAATCAATCGGGCGCGTCAAAGCCTTTTTCGGCAACTTCGGAATGATGGTTCGCGCGCTCGCGTATATTTACACGCACGGCGCGAGCGGTTTGCGCGAGGCGACCGAAGCGGCGGTTTTGAACGCGCGCTACGTCGGCGAAAATTTAAAGGAAGCGTTTGACAAACCGTTTGAATCGGACTCGATGCACGAAGTCATTTTTTCGCACAAAAAGCAGACGCGCAAAGGCGTTCACACGCTCGATATTGCCAAACGTCTTATCGATTACGGCTTTCACCCGATGACGATTTATTTTCCTTTAATCGTCGAAGGCGCGATGTTGATTGAACCGACCGAATCTGTCGGCAGACAAGATTTGGACGCATTCGTCGATGCGATGAAATCAATCGCGCAGGAAGCAATCGACACACCCGATTTGGTTATCGGCGCGCCGCACACAACCCGCATCGGACGGCTGGACGAAGCGACCGCCGCCAGAAAACCGATTCTGCGCTGGAAACCCGATATGGAAGCGACCGCTCAATCGGCGTAGACAATCTAAAAAACTTAAAGCGGAAAAAGCCTTGGAAGTAATTCCAAGGCTTTTTCCGCTTTAAAGTCAATAATTCAAAGTATTTTGAAAACGGTTATTGGTAGTAGTTCACAAAATAGACTAAATTTTTTTATTCAAGTTTCAAACCCGTAAATTATTCAAATATAAAATAGATTTTTTGAGGATAAATTTGCTTTCCGTTAAAGGTTTCCGGTTAAAAATCCCTAAATCATAAAAATATGAACAAAGTTCTCGGTTTTTTATTGTTAACAATTCTTTTTGTCGTTTCGGCAACGGCGCAAAACTCGAATCGAACGAAAGTTTCAGGAACGATTAAAGACCCGGCGGGCGCTGCGATTTTGGGCGCGCGCGTCTTTTTGCTGAATACACGGACGCGCTTTGAACGGTATGTTGTCAGCGATTCGAGCGGCGCTTTCGCGTTTGAAAACGTCGAGACGGGCGATTATCAAATCCGCGTCGCCGCCGAAGGATTTGAAGGGCAAACGCGCGCCGTTTCGGTTAACTCAAACGCCGTCGGCAATCTGGAGTTTTCACTCGAAATCGGCGAAAGCCGCGTAACGGTAACGGCTGAAATCGGCGGCGCGGAAGAAAAACAAAACGTGCCGCAGCCCGTTACGCTCATCGGCGAAGGCGAGATTTTCGAGCGCACGACTTCCGTTATTTCAAAAGCGGCAAAGGAGGAAGTCGGCATCAACGTGCAGTCCACGTCGCCGACCATCGGCGCGATTGTCGTGCGCGGCTTGACGGGAAAAAACGTCGCCAATTACGTTGACGGCGTGCGCTATACGAACGCGGCGCAGCGCGGCGGCATCAATACGTTTCTGAATCTCAACGACTCGTCGAATTTCCAATCGGTCGAAGTTCTGCGCGGCTCGAACGCGGCGCAATACGGCTCTGATTCGCTCGCCGGAACGGTCAATCTTTCGACGAAAACCGGCGTCTACGGCACTGACAAAGCCGAGCTTCACGGCGAGATAAATCCGTTTTTCTCAAGCGCCGACCGAAGTTTCGGCAGTTCCGTTTTGATGAGTTACGGCACAAACAAATTCGGCGGCTACGCGAACATTTACGGGCGACGAATAAATACCTTGCGAACGGCGAACCGGCTTGATTCGCATTCGGCGGTTACCAGATTTTTGGGCTTGCCGTCAAGCGTTCTTTACAACCGCAATCCGAACACGGAATTTACGCAATACGGCGGCGCGCTGCGTCTCAATTACGCGCCGACCGAAGACCAGCAAATCGTTTTTTTCTATCAGCGCGGGCAACAGGACGAAGGGAAACGTTTTGACCAGCTTCTCGGCGGCGACGGCAACCTGCTCGCAGACCTTCGCAATTTAATGCTGGATTTCGGCTACGTGCGCTACGTCAAGCAAAACTTCGGATTTTTCAACAGCGCGTCGTTCACCGCTTCTTACAACACGCAGCGCGAGGAGCGCGTCAATCAAGGCGGACAAGGCAATCCGACGGGCGACATCACGCATCAATACGAGCGCACTTCTTCTACGGGAGCGAGTTTTTTTATGGATAAAACTTTCGCCCGCAATACGTTTCTCGTCGGCGGCGATTTTTATCACGAGCGCTTTAAATCTCCCGCTTTCACAACGAATTTTAACGAAACAATTTCTTTCTTTTCGCGCCCGCGCATACCTAACAACGCGCGTTACGATTCGGGCGGCGTCTATATTCAAGACGCATGGGAAGCGATTCCCGACCGTTTGCGAATCACGGGCGCGCTCCGATACAGCGCGGCTTTTTATAAAGTTCGCAGTTCGGACACGCCGAGCGTCGGCGGCAAGCCGCTCGTCAGCGACGACAGTCTGCGCGTCGCCGATTTTTCCGGTCGCATCGGCGCGGTCGGTCGCGTCGCCGGCGGCTTGCGTCTCGCGTTTAATTACAGCCGCGGTTTTCGCTATCCGAGTATGACCGATTTGGGAACGCTCGGTTTGACGGGCGACGGCTTTGAAGTCGATTACACGTCGGCGATAAATTTGGGCGGCACAATCGGCACGACGGCGGGCGCAACCGCTGTTTCGACCGGACTTCCCGTCTCCAAACAGCGTTCCGAATATACAAACAATTTCGACGCGAGCGTGCGCTACACGAACAAGCGCTTAGACACGGAATTGACCGGATTTGTTTTAAATCTTGAAGATACGATTACAAAACAGGCGCTAATTTTACCGCAAGGCGCGGTCGGACAATTTTTGGGCGACCAGCAAATAACGACGCAGCTTGCAAACGGCGTCGTCTTCGTTCCGCTCTCGACCGCGCCGGTTCTGGTGCGTTCAAATTTTACGTCCGCGCGGCTTTACGGTATCGAATATGAACTCGAAGCGCGCATCTCGCGCGACTTGCAGTTTAAGGGCAATTACACATTCATTCACGCCGAAGACAAAGCGACGGGCTTGCCGCCGAACATCGAAGGCGGAACGCCGCCGCCGACCGCGTTTTTAAGTTTGAAATACGCGCCCGCCGGAAGACGTTTCTGGATTGAAGGCTATACGACGCTCGCCGACAAACAAGACCGACTTTCGAGTCTTGATTTGTCCGACCGTCGCACGGGCGCGCCGCGCTCGCGCGCTCAAATCCAAAACTTCTTCCGTCGCGGCGCGTGCGTCTATGGCTTGACGACGCCCGGCGCAACCGGCTGCGGCTCGGCGGGCGGAATTTTGATTGCAACGGGCGAGACACTCGCGCAAGTCCAAGACCGCATACTGCCCGTCGGCGCGACGATAAACGGCGTAACGGTCGTCGATAACAACACCGCCGTTCCGCTTTTCACGCGCCTGCCGTCCTACGCGCTTTTCAACTTGCGCGGCGGCTTCAATATGGGCGAACGCTCGCGGGTTTTCATCGCTTTCGAGAATATCTTCGATAATTTCCATCGCAATCCAAGCTGGGGAATCGACGGTGCGGGCAGAAATCTGACCGTCCAGTATCGCTATAAATTCTAAGCCGTAATTTTGCAAAATTTAATTGACCGGAAGAGATTTTGATTTCTTCCGGTTTTTTATTATTCTCTCTTGCTATGAGCGAACAGACGTTTTCCCAAGCCTTCGCGCGCGTCAATGAATTAGTCGAAAATTTTCAAGCGGGCGAGCAAACTTACCTCGAAGCGAAATACTCGGAAGCGCAGGCGCGGCTCGACTTTATCGATAAATTTTGGATGGCGCTCGGCTGGGACGTGAGCCACGAGCGCGAGCGAAATCCGTATCGGCAGGAAGTTAAAGTCGAGCGCGGCGTCGCCGTCAGCAATCGGCTTAAAAAAGCTGATTACGCTTTTTTCGCCGCGCCTAATTTCCGCGACGTTAAATTTTACGTCGAAGCGAAAAAGCCAGCCAAAAATTTAGTCAACGCCGACGATTATTTTCAGACGATTCGCTACGGCTGGTCGAGCAACACGCCGCTCGCCGTTCTCACCGACTTTGAACAATTCCGCGTGATTGACTGTCGCTACAAACCGAACATCAGCACGGCGATTAACTTCGCGCTCAAGAAAATCGATTACCGGGAATACGCCGACGAAGCGAAATTCCGCGAGATTTATCATCTCTTTTCGCGCGATTCGGTCATCGGCGGCTCGCTCGAAGAATACGCCAGGGCTTTGCCCAAACGCGGGCGCGGCGCAAAGCAAGGCAGACTTTTCGCAACAGGCGTTCAAAAATCGGTTGACGAATCTTTCCTCGACGATTTGGACGGTTACCGCGAACAGCTTGCGCGCTCGTTCAAAAACAAAAACGCGGAATTGGGCGGCGACGATTTGACCGAAGCCGTTACGCGCACGATTGACCGTCTGGTTTTCATCCGCTTTCTCGAAGACAAGCTGATTGAGCCGGAAACGATGATGGACAAATTCGATTCGTGGTCGGATTTTGTCCGCACGTCGAAAAATCTCGAAGGTCGCTACAACGGCGTTGTTTTCAAAACGCATTTTATCGACAAGCCCGAATTCAAACCGGACGAAAAAGTTTTCACCGATATTTGCGGCGAGCTTTCGGATAAAAATTCACCATACAGTTTCAACTACATTCCGGTTCACATCCTGGGCAGCATTTACGAGCGTTTCTTAGGCAAAGTCATCGTCGCCACCGAAAAGCGCGCGACCGTCGAAGAAAAGCCGGAAGTCCGCAAAGCGGGCGGCGTTTATTACACGCCCGAATACATCGTGCGCTACATCGTCGAAAACACGGTCGGCAAATTAATCGAAGGCAAAACGCCCGACGAAATAAAAGAGTTGCGCTTTGCCGATATTGCCTGCGGTTCGGGTTCGTTTCTGCTTGGCGTTTTCGATTATCTGCTTCGTTATCACACGACTTATTACAACCAGCCCGGCAAAAAAGGCGAAGCGCGCGCGGCGGAATCTTTAGAAAACCCCGACGGCAGCTTTACTCTCACAATCGAACAGCGGCGCGCGATTTTGCGCAACAACATTTTCGGCGTTGACGTTGACGCGCAAGCCGTCGAAGTCGCGCAGTTGTCGCTCGCCCTCAAACTGCTCGAAGACGCATCCGTCGGAACGGTTCGCGTTTTCCAGCCGCGCCTCGGCGAAAAGATTCTGCCCGATATGACGCGCAACATCGTCTGCGGCAATTCCCTTGTTGACCACGACATTCTCGACGGAAAACTTTTCGAGACAAACGAACAAAAGAAACTCAACCCGATGAGCTACGCCGACAAATTCCCCGCCGTAATGTGTCGCGGCGGCTTCGACGCGATTGTCGGCAATCCGCCGTATGTTTTAATTCAAACTTTGAATCAGCCATTTGTATTCAAATATCTTTCAGACAATTACAAATCGGCGACATACAAAATTGATACTTACCAAGTTTTTATTGAACGCAGTTTGAAAGTTCTCAGAGACGGCGGAAAATTAGGTTACATAACACCTAATACATTTTTAAGAAATAAACACGCAAAACAACTAAGAAGAGTAATACTGTCAACGTCTAATGTTGAAATTATTCGCGTCTTTAATTACAGCGTCTTTGATAGTGCGAGCGTCGATACGGCAGTAATAACGTTAGAGAAAACCAATTTTCCTAATCCTTCAAATTTAGTTGAGACATTTCGTTCTAATGATTTAGAAGATTTAAGAAACAAAAACGTAGTTTCCCAAAGTTTGTGGGCAGGACATTCAGAGAACAATTTTGCATTGACGGGCGACGATTCAACAAATAGTTTGAGCGCAAAGATAGAATCAAAATCAATACGCTTAGGCGAATTTGCTACCGCTTATTTCGGTATTCAAACGTTCGACCGTAAAAAATACGTTTCGGATGAAATGATTTCCAAAGACTACAAACCTGTTATTGACGGAGTTAATATAAACCGATTCTTTCTTCACAGCAGTTCGGAGTTCGTTCACTTTAAAGCTGAATCAATAAAAAGCGGCGGCAGAAAAGAAGTGTATGAACAAACTCGAATCGGCGTTCGTCAAATCGGCGAAGTTCCAATCGCAACGATTGTTCCGGCTGGAATTTATTCTTTGAATACTATTTAATCCAAGTTGCCAGTTATTGAATAAAAGCCTTATCAATTTGAAAGGCGAATAAAAACAACGCTATTTTCAACAGAAAACCATTTAGATTAGTTGCATGAATCTTCTTCGGAAACAATTTACCAATTTCGCCAATCGTTGTTTCGATGTATTTTCTAACCAACGATTTGTGCATTTCCAGCCACGGCTCTCTGGTGCGTTTGGAGTTGGTTTTGCGCGGAACTTGCAGCCGAAGTTCTTGTGTTTCGCGCAAATAATCTTCCCACTTGTAGAAGTTGTATCCAGAATCGACAAACAACTGCGCTTGCTCGGGCAAATCGAGTGCGAGTTCCGCCAAACCCTGCAAATCAGAATAGGCACCGGGCAAGATGCAAAACTCGACAGGGATGCCGTCCGAAGTTGTCAGTATCTGAACACGCACGCCATAGAAGTAGCGACGAAAACTCGTCATCACGCCGCGATACCGTTTGTCGCTGACTATGCGGGAACGCCCAATGCGAATGTTGTCGCAGACGGGGACGGGAAACGAATCAAGCAAATAACGCGATTCCCAATGCATATCTTTGAGAACGCTGCCCAATTGATGAAAAAGCCGGTAAATCAAATCAGCCAGACGATTAATTCGACGCGACAAACGCGAACGCGACAAAAGGCGTTTCATCAAACCGAGTTCGTGCAGGATAAGCCGGCTTTTTTCAAAGTTTCCGCCGAATTGCAGCATCGCCTGTATAGCTATTGTAATAACTTCGGCGTCAGTAACTTCGATGCGAATATCTTCATGATGTCCGCTCGCCTTGAGAAAATCGTCGATAAAACAGTATATTGCAAGAGTGCTATGGCACATCGTTTAATCCTCTTTTTTAAGTTTTTGTTTGGCGACAAAATTCTAAAAGAGGACTTTTCTGTTTTCAAATATCAAATTCTATAACTGGCAACTTGGGTTATTTATAATATTTTCCCAATCAAAGAAACTAATTTCGATATTCGTTTTGTTTTAGCTTTAATGTCTTCTCGATTACTGCAATGGTATTGGAAGCAAACGTTTTTCGATGAAAAGAAAACTTTTCCGAAAATTAAAAAAGATGCTTTGCTTTCAATACCAATCCGCACAATAAATTTCGACGATGCCGCCGAAAAAGGCGCGCACGATAAAATGGTTGCGCTGGTCGAGCAGATGCTGGCGGCGAAGACTTCTCTTGCTGCGGCGCGCACCGATAGAGACAAGAGTTTTTACGCGGACAGATGCGGCGCGCTCGACCGGCAGATTGATGCGCTTGTTTTCGATTTATACGGGTTGACCGACGCCGAAAAAGATATTGTTAATGGCGAGGCGCGCGCTTGACGGCGAACCGACAATCCGACCCCGATTTTATAAAATCTAATCTTGATTTTCCCGACTCTTTTCCTGATAATCGGCTGTTTGATTTGTGCTATTATTTATTAGAGAAACGCGGCGAATCGCTTTTTAGAAACAATGGCAGTCGGCATTATCATACACGTTTCGGTCGGCGCGGAGAAACGCACGGAGTTTTTCTCCGCGCAGAACATTCGCATCGGCTCGAACGACGACGCCGATTTGCAGATTCGCAGCGATAAAATCTCCGTAGCAGCGAATAAAAAGGGTGTTTGGTTCGATTTGGAATTTGAAGAAGATGTTTGTCGCGTTATCAATTTCGATAATTCCTTAAATTTTCTGCACAACGACGCGCCGTTGCGCCGTTACGCCGCAATTGCCGACGGCGATACGCTTGCGATTAGCGAGACTGATGTTTCATTTTCGTTTTTCTCGCTCGAATCGAAATCTTCTTTAATTACGACGAACCGCGCCCTTCCGCACGTCGTCGCGCCGTTTATCGAAGAAGCCGCCATCGGCGCGGCAATCTCGCCGAAAAGAGACGACGCCAAAGCGTTTTTAAGAGAATTTGTCCGCGAGCTGTCGCGCGAAATTTCGTGGGTTACAAAGCTCGTCATTCTGGCAATCGTCGTCGGCTCGCTCGGCGGCGTTCTTTATCTCGGCATTGAATTTAACAAACAACTCGAAAAAAGCCGTCGTCAAGCCGAACAAAACAGCGAGCTGGTGCGCCAGCTTCAGGATAAAATCTCGCAGACCAACGACCAGATAGGCGAAATCGACAAGACGAACAAGGACATTATCAAATCGGTTTCCAACCTTCAGAATCTGCGCGTCGAATACGGCAGCGGCGTTTGTCTGATTGTCGGCGTTTATGATTTAGTCGACCGCAAAAACGGAAAAACGCTGCGCTACCCAGACCCGCAGGCTTTCGCACCCAATCCTTATGAATACGAGCCGCCGCCGACGGCTTCGACAACGCCGTCAACCGCTTTGCCGTCTGCAACCGCAAGCGAAGACGGCGCGCCGCAGCCGTCGAACGAAGCGGCGGAGCAGCAGCAGGCAAACGTTCAAATGGGCTTGACGACCGAAGGCGGCGGCGCGCCAGTCGAATACGATTTTATCGGCACGGGTTTTCACGTCGGCGGCGGCTATATCGTAACGAATCGGCACGTTTTGCAGCCCTGGGAAGAAGACGATTTGGTAAAACAGATGATGCGGCAGGCGAATGGGCGCGCGCGCGTCAAACGCCTCGTGATTTACTTTCCGAATTTCACGCAGCCGTTTCCGCTGAAAGTCCGGCAACTCGGCGCGGGCGTCGATTTGGCGGTCGGCTCGATTGACCCGAATACCGTTTCGCCCAACATTCCCACTCTGCCGCTCGACGATTCTAATTCCGAAGCAGTTTCGGTCGGCAAAACCGTCGTTACGATGGGTTATCCGAACGGTCCGGACAGGCTGCTGGCGATGGTTGACGACTCGGAAGCCAAATCAATCAATCAAAGATTCGGCGGCTCGCGCCAGTCCTTGATAAATTTTCTCGCGCAATCGAGAAAAATCGTGCCGCTCACAACTCAGGGCGCGATTACCGATTTGGACGGCAAGCGCATCGTCCACGACGCGAAAACTGCCGAAGGCGGTTCGGGTGCGCCGCTTTTCGGACAAACCGGAAAGGTCATCGGCGTCAATTTCGGCGTTTTCACCGAAAGTGCCGCCGCAAATATGGCGCTGCACGTTCGCTTTGCGATTGATTTGTTGAAAAAAGCCGGCTGGAAATCCGCCGAAGAAATAAAAAACGAAGCGAGCGCGCAAAACCAGACAGCCAGTGCGAACGCGCCGCCTGCGCAAAACAAGGCGCAGTAATTTTTTAAGGACAAACAAAGAAGCGATAAAAGCCGAAACTTTTATCGCTTCTTTGTTTGTCCTTTTTACGCAGACGATTTTTGAAATCCAAAACTTGAGACGGATTGCTGAGCGTTCGAGAAGAAAAATTCGCCCGCCCGTCTCAATCTTCGAGCCGCTCACGGCAGATAAACGCCTGGAATCGGGTTATCTTCGCTGATACCGAAATGCATAATCATAACCGAATTGTTCTCGCCCCCCAAAATATACCAGTTGCCTTCGGCGCGGCGATAAACTGCCACGTCCGTCTTCCCGTCGTCGTCGTAATCATCCGCGACGGGCGTGTCTGTCGAGATGCCGAATCGTATCGCGTCGAAATTCTGCGATGGCGTTCCGGTCGGGCGCGCGATATACCAAGTGCCGCTCGACGGGCGATACACGGCTAAATCCGATTTATTGTCGCCGATAAAATCACCGTTGACGGGAATGTCGCCGTTTGTGCCGAACTGCGCGATTTGCACCTGGCTGTCCGAGCTTCTCAGGATATACCAGACGCTGTCTGACGGGCGATAAACCGCAAAGTCGGTTTTCTCGTCGGCGTCGTAATCGCCGAGCATCGGAGCGTCGCCCTGCAGTCCGAACTGCTGAGCGCGAAATTGATTGTTGTTCGAGCTTTGCAGGTAATACCAAGTGCCGTTTGACGGACGCCATACTGCAATATCAGCAAGTCCGTCGCCGTCAAAATCGCCGGGACGCGGCAAATCTTCCGGCAGACCGAAGCCGACGTATCGTATTTGATTGTTTGACGATTGGAGAATATACCAGACGCCGTTGGACGGGCGATAAACAGCGTAATCGGTGCGCCCGTCGCCGTCGTAATCGGCGGGCGCGAGTTTATCGCTTGAGAGTCCCCATTGAACGCCGGAAAAAGCGTTGCCTGCGCTGTTTAATAAATACCAAATGCCGCTCGACGGGCGAAACACAGAAATGTCGGCTTTGCCATCGCTGTCAAAATCGAAAGCGGTGCGGCGCGGTGTCGGCGTCGGTGTCGGAGTCGGAGTTGGCGTGGGCGTCGGTGTTGCTGTCGGCGTTGGGGTCGGCGTCGGAGTAACTGTCGGCGTAGGGGTGGGTGTCGGCGTCAGAGCGGAATCGCGGAGAATTGTGGCGATTCCTATTCTATCGTTTATTCCGCCGGCAACGACCGCCCTGCCTGAACTGTCCAGAGCGATTCCTTCAATAGAATCGTATTTCGCGCTGAGATTGAAGGTGGCTTTGCCGCCCGTGCCGTAAGCGGTATCGAGCGAGCCGTCCGCGTTGTAGCGAGCGAGAGCGAAAGCATTATTTGCATAACCCGCCGCGATAATCTTTCTGTCCTCCTGCACCGCGACGGCGTTGGTGACATCATCATCATTCAAAATCGGAGTCGTAACCTTGCCGTCCGTATCGAAGGAATTATCGAGCGAGCCGTTCGAGTTATAGCGGGCGAGAGCGAAATCTCTATCCGTGCCGTTGTCGGCATAACCCGCCGCGATGATTTTTCCGTCCGGCTGAATGGCAACGGCGGAACAACTGTTGCCGCTCTCGCCATTCAGCGGAACAAGCACCTTGCCCGTCCCGCCGAATGAGACATCGAGCGAGCCGGAAAAACCGCAGTCATTTCTACGGCATCGCTTCGCGCCTGATGCGGCAGATTCTGGTCGACCACGCCCGACGGCACGCGAGGACAAAGCGCGGAAACAAACCGATTCATTTTTCGATTGACGAGATACAGATTCCGGTCGAAGAACGCTCCGATTAGATACTTGTTTTGAGCGAAGTTCTCGAACGGCTCGAAAATCTCGACGAGCAGCAGGCGCGCGTCGTCGAAATGCGGTTTTTCGGCGCAATGAATAACGCGGAAATCGCCGAAGCGCTGGACATTTCCGAGCGAACCGTCGGGCGCGAATGGCAAGCGGCGCGGCTCTGGCTTTATCGTGAATTAAACAATGAGTGAAAAAAATAATCTAATTTTTTTGTCTGCCTTTTGGCAAAAAACACGCATAATTAAAAAGCAGTCGGACGAAATTTATTATGCAGGCTGAAAATTGGAAAACTATAAAAGATGTTTTGCTGGAAGCTCTAAAACTCGATTCTTCCGAGCGGCGCAATTTTCTGGAAAAAGCGCGCATTACCGCCGAAACGCGCGAAGAAGTCGAATCGCTTCTTTCACTCGAAGAAGATGCGGGAAATTCTATGTCCGTCTGCGCGAGCAGTTTTTCAAAAGACTTTTTCGCCTCGAACGAACGCGGCGCGAATTCCGTCGTCGGTCAGCAAATCGACGTTTATCAAATCATTAGAGAACTCGGCGCGGGCGGAATGGTCGCGGTTTATCTGGCAAAACGCGCGGACGGAAAGTTTGAGCGCGAAGCGGCGATAAAAATGCTCAAGCGCGAATTTAACACGGAAAAAATCCGTCGCCGTTTCGATGTCGAAAAGGAAATTCAGGCGAAACTTTCGCACGCGAATATCGCCGCGCTGCTCGACGCCGGAACGACCGAAGACGGCGTTCCGTATCTTGTAATGGAATACGTCGAAGGCGTTCCGGTCGATGAATTTTGCCGCGAAAATGCGCTTTCGCTCGACGAACGCTTGAAACTTTTCAACCGAGTCTGCGAAGCGGTCGCCTTCGCTCACCGCAACTTAATAGTTCACCGCGATTTGAAACCGTCAAACATTTTAATCACGGAAAACGGAGAGCCGAAACTGCTCGATTTCGGCATTTCAAAACTGCTCGACGCCGAAACGGACGGCGAACAAACGCTGACCAATCTGGGCGCGATGACGCCGCAATACGCCAGCCCCGAACAAATAAAAGGCGCGCCTGTTACGACCGCGACTGACGTTTACAGTCTCGGCGTGGTTTTATTTAAAATTTTAACCGGAAACTTTCCGTATAATTTCAAAGATAAAACGAATGAAAATTTATTAAGAGAAGTAACCGTCGCCGAACCGACAGTTCCGAGCCAAAAGATTAGGGCAGACGAAAATAAAGAAAATGAAAGCGTTTCGCCGCTCCAGCTAAAGGGCGATTTGGACAACATCATCTTAAAATCGCTCTCGAAAGAACCCGAACGGCGTTATCAAACCGTCGAGCAGTTTTCCGCCGACATCCGGCGATTTCTCGACGGTCTGCCGGTGTTGGCGCGACCGGCGACTTTTTCGTATCGCGCGAGCAAATTTTACGGGCGAAATAAAATTCCGGTTTTGGCGGCGGCTTTAATTTTAATTAGTTTATTCGCGGGAATCGCCGTCGCCGTTTCACAGGCGAATGCCGCCAGAGCGCAGGCGCGCATCGCGTCCGAAGCGCGAGCCGCAGCCGAAACTGAAACCGAACGAGCGAAATCCAAAAGCGGCAATACCGCCGGACTGATGAAGACAAATATCAATAGCCGAAAGATATTACAAAGAAGCTCTGACTGTCTATTGGGAACATTACAAAGAATTCAATTCCGCAATCGTTTTAGATGAATGCAGTCTCGCCTTCGTCCTCGTCAAGCAAAATAAATTCACCGAATTTGAGCCGCATTACCGAATCTGCAAACAAAGATGGACAAATCCTGCGCCCGACCCGAAATATCCGAAAAGCAGTCTGGACTTTATAGAAGAAGTTTTAGCCGAAAAACAATAAGGCTTAAATAGCATCAAACCGCCGTTTGAAAAATCTGCTCAATCCTGCTCAAATACAACTTTTATGGATAATCTCGTTTTTTCAAATATGCTGCATCGCCCGGCGCGCACCGTCGTCAGTATTTTGGGCATCGCGGTCGGCGTTCTTTTGATTGTTTTCACCGTCGGTCTGGCAAACGGCAGCCTGCGCGAGCAGGCGCGGCGCGAGGCGAACATCGGCGCGGAGATTATGTTTCGCGCCTCCGGCAGTTTCGGTATGAGCGGCTCGGAAGCGTTGCGGCTTCCCGTTTCGATGATGCCGGAAATCAAATCTGTCGCGGGCGTCAAAACGGTCATTCCAATCGGACAGAACAGCGTCGCCGCCGACAACAACACGGGCAGTCGTCTGATTGAAGGCGTAAATTTTGACGAATACAGCGAGGTCGCCGGTCTGCGAATTATCGAAGGCGCGAAATTTTCCGGCGCGGGCAACGAGGCAATCGTCGATACCGGATTTCAAAAACAGAAAAAATATAAACTCGGCGACACGATAAAACTTTACGAGCGCGATTTTAAAATCGTCGGAACATACGAACCCGCCGCCGGGGCGCGCATCAAAATTCCGCTCGCAGAGATGCAGAAACAACTCGGCAGCGAAGACAAAGCGTCGTCGTTTCTAGTGAAAATTCAAGACGGTTTCGCGCCCGAACAAGTCGCCGAAAACATTCAAGCCAAATTTCCCGACAATCAGATAATTTTAACCAGAGACATCGAAGAGCTTTATTTATCGGGCATTCCGGCGATTAACGTTTTTCTGAACGTGTTTATCGGCGTCGCGGCGGTCATCAGCGCGCTTGTGATTTTGCTGACGATGTATACGACCGTAACCGAGCGCACGCGGCAAATCGGCATTATGAAATCTCTCGGAATGCCGAACGCTTCGATTGCGTGGATTATCGCGCAGGAAGCCTTGCTGATAAGTTTATGCGGCGTGGTCGGCGGAATTTTATTAACGGTTCTTCTGCGTTTTCTGCTGACGCGCATTACGACTCTGGAAGTTGAATTAAGCCCGTTCGTCTGTGTAATTGTTCTGGTCGTCGGGCTTCTCGGCGGCGCGCTCGGCGCGCTTTACCCGGCGCTGCGCGCGGCAAACCTCGATGCGGTCGAGGCTTTAAGTTACGAATAAAAAAACAGTGAAAAGTGAAAAGTGAAAAACTAAAAGTTTCGGAAAGTTTTAAAGTTTTCCGATTTTACTTTTCACTTTTCACTTTTAGTTTTTCACTTTCTTCGTATGCGTCTGAACATCGACGCACTGAATTTTCAGAACGACGCGCACCGTCTCCGAGCGTCCGTCGAGCGCGGCGGGAACGAACGGCGCGTAATCGGGATTGTTGCGCAGAGCGTTTTCGAGTTCGCCGACGGCTTTGCGGTCGCCTGACGGCTCGACGACTTCGGCAATCTGCGCCAGACCGTTGCCGAAAACGTCGGCGACGACGACGACTTCATCGTCCTTCATCTTTCCGCGCACAAGAGATTTCGTCAGCGCGATAAGCGCGCCTTTCGGGTTGACCGACGGCGAATCGCTGGAAACGGAAATGCGCGCCGCCGCAAAATCCGCCGCCGTTAATTCGACGTTTTCCGCGTTCGGAGTCGAAGCGGAATTGTTAAAAGAATTGTTGTCGGCAATCAAAACCGTCGATTTGGCAAACGGCTCGGCGCGCGCGATTTCCGCGTTTTGATTCAAATGATTTGCGGCTGAAAACAAAGTCCACAAAAGCCCGAAACCGAAAACAAAAGTTACGACCGTTGCGACGCCGTATGGCAGAAGATGCATTTGCAGCCACGCGCGAACGCTTTCGGAAAATGCTTTCTGCGGCTGGGAAGAATGCGCGTTTTTGATTTCCTGCGAAACGCGGTTTCTAATCGACGCCGTTAAATCAACCGGCATCGCGGCGCGCGCCAAAACGCGCAAGTCGTTGCGTATCGATTGAATCTCCGACAGCTTTTGACGACATAAAGGGCAACGCGCGAGGTGCGTGTCCGTCGCCGCGCGCTCGTTTGTCGTCAAAACGTCGTCCGCATAAACCGACAAATTAAATTGTATATTTTCGCATTTCATTTTCTTAAAAGATGCCGGATTTCAAATGGCTAATATTTATTTTTTTTACTAATGTTTGAAATCTGACATCTGCTTTTTGAAGCGAATGACTCACTGACCCCGGCTGTTTTCCCGCGAAGGAAAACAACGTTTTCCGCTCCGGCTGCGAATTTTTGTTCGCCGATTTTTCTTTCCCGCTCTTTTCGTTGTTGTTGCTGGTTTTCAAATAAAGCCGAAAATCAAATTCGTCAATCAAAACTTTGCATCGAAACTGTTCGTTAACCTCTTGACCCTTTCGTTTGGCACCGATTTTTTGGATTTATCAAGGTAAAACCGGGGCGAGTCAATCATCCGCTTTTTGAGTTTGCAGAACTGCGAGTTAAAGGAATATTCCTAACTCCGTAACTCCTAACTTCGGTGAACTTCGCAAACTCTTTTTCAAATATCGCTTAACTTTCTTCTCAGTTCCTCGCGTCCGCGCGCGATGCGCGATTTTACCGTGCCGACGCTTATCTGCAGTGTCGCCGCGATTTCTTCGTAGCTCAAGCCTTCGATGTCGCAAAAGACGACGGCTTCGCGGAACACTTCCGGCAAATTCTGTAAAGCGGCGCGCAAAGCCCTGTGGCGCTCGCGGCGCAGAATTTCTTCTTCCGGGTTTGCCGCGCGGCTCGCAATCGTTTCGCTCAAAGCGGTTTCGTTATCGCTTGCTGCGGGCGCGTCCAGTGAAATTGTTTTTTCTCTGTTCCGACGCTTCCACCAGCGAAAGCGGTTGCGCGATTGGTTGACCGCAATCCGAAAAAGCCACGTTTTCAAGTTTGCTTCGCCGCGAAAATTTTTTATCGCTCGAAGCGCGTGCAAAAATGTTTCCTGCGTCAAATCCGCTGCTTCTTCGGCGTTTTCCGTTAAGCGAAAAAGCACTGCATAAACGTCCGCCGAATATTTGGTTACGAGCAAATCGAAAGCCGCCGCGTCTTCAGTTTTCAAACGTTCGAGAAATTCCTCTTGCGCCGCATCGGTTTTTCTTGCGGACTTCAAACCCGACGCCCGCTGCGCGACATCAGTTATTTTTTCTTCGTCGAAAGTCATTGACTTGCTGAAGAACATTTTTCGGCTTCCCTCTTTTCCGACGCGCGCGGACAATTCAAATTGCTCGCTCCGACAGCTTTATTTACAGCGAACTGATTTGTTAGACACCGCTTTTTGAAAATTGTTCCCGAAATTTTGAAATTATTTTCGGGAGGAAAATTTTTCTTGCGCGCGGCGCGCAGCGCGCAAATCTCCGATTTTAATTTTTACAACCTTGAACTCGTCCCGTTTTTACGTTAAATTGACTGTTTCACGATAACGAAAATCCGCGAGACGATTATATAACGAAAAGCATTCTCAGAATTGCAAAATAATTTACGATGGCAACCAGAAAAAAACGACAGACGCCGCAGCAATTTCAAGCGCCCGTTCAGGAAACCAAATCGAAAACCGTTTTCCAGGACGAGTTTCAAACAAACGTCGGCAGACGTGTTGAAGATTTCGGCAACCGTGTCGAAGGCAGCGGCAAAAAATTTCTTTACGGCTTAGGGGCGCTCGCCCTGCTCGCCGCTCTAATCGGCGCTTTCTACGCATACAATCGGCGCGCAAACGCCGAGGCGCAAACGGCGCTCGGCAAAGCGATTGAAACTTCGCAGGCGCTCGTTACAAGCTCGCCCGTTCCCACCGGCGCGAACGTAAAAACTTTCAAAACCGAACGCGAGCGCGCCGAAGCCTCCGTCCGCGAATTTCAAGCGGTCGCAGACAAATACGGCAATCCGGCGCAGGAGAAAGCGAAATATTTCGTCGCCGTAAATAAATTGTCGCTCGAGCGTGCCGCCGCCGTGCAGGAACTCGAAGCCTTGTCCAAAACGAGCGGCGAAGTCGGCGCGCTTTCAAAATTCGCGCTCGCGCAGGCGAAAAACGCCGACGGAAAATCGGACGAAGCCGCCGCGCTTTTCGCCGAACTCGCCCAAACTGACAATTCGATTATCGCCAAAGACACGGTAAATTTCGAGCTGGCGAAAATCTACGAAAAACAGGGCAAATCTACGGAAGCCGCCGATTTATATTTCAACATCGCCAAAACCGCCAGCGAAGCAAAAGACAGCGACGGCAAAGCGGTTCGAATGTCGCAGACGGCGCGCGAAGCGAGACAGAAACTTGAAGCCATTAATCCCGAACGCGCCAAAGAAATCAAAGAACCCGAAATAGAATCGCCCTTCGGCGGCGCGCCTTTGGGAATGTGAGAAGGCAGAAGTTAGAAGACGGAAGATAAAAATTGAGAACTAAAGTTTTGCAGTTCAGCGATTAAGCGAAAAAATATTTGCAAATTTTATAACACTTCGTAAATAAACATAAACAAATGCTCAAACTTAATAACAAGCAAATTTTCTTATTCTGATTTCTGTCTCCCGTCTTTCGTTTTCTGGATTCTTCTCTGATTAGTCATTTCTTGATAATTATTTTGCACTGTAAGGAAACAAAAACGTGTCGGTAAAAACCGCGGAAGTTTCGGCTATCGAAACTCCTTCCGCGACCACAACTTTTTCGGACAAATCGGTCGGTATACGTGTCTCGCCGAACAGTTATTTAATTGCGCTTTTTCTGGCGACATTTGCCGCCGGATTGCTCGTCTATTTGGAAAAAGATTTAGCCGGAGCGATTGTCTTTGCGACAAGCTGGACGATTTTTCCCTTTCTCGCGTGGACAGACCGCATCGATTTTGACGGAAAGAAAATGGCGCGTAGCGGATTTTTGCCCAAACTTTGGACGCGGCTCAACCATTCAAAATATCGTTTGAAAATCGGCGATATCGAACAAATCGAAACCCAATCGCTGCGCGCCTTAAAGCGCGGCGGCAACGTTTTCTATCGTTACCGCACGACGGTTGCGGGTAAAGGCGTGCGCTTTGTTTTCGCGTCGGGCGGCGAAGATTATCGTCGGATGATACGCAAAATTCTGCCGCTCGTGCCGGAAGCGATTCTCGACAATCGTTCAATCGAGCTGCGCGATTATTTGAGCGAGCCGAAGGAAACTTTAATGAAAGCCGAGTTTGCGCGCATACCGTCAGCGGAAGTTCTTGAAAATTCCTTGCGCAAATCGAAACTCGCACGCGTCAAAAATTCGCGTAAAAAATTCAAACAAATCGGCTCAAAAGAAATCGAGAAAGCCGATTATCTGCATCGTCTCGCCAACGAGCTGCGATTGTCCGGCTATCTTCTGCAGGCGCTTGAAGCGTTTCGGCGCGCGCTCTTTTTAACTCCGCGAGACGCGCGCCTGCTTTTCGATTTCGCGCGCTGCCTCCATTCGTTTGCGGGCGCGGAACACGATAAAAATCTGACGCGCCGCTCTTTTGCCGCGCTTCGACTCGCCGAAAAACGCGCCGGCGCGGACGGCGAGCTGCTGGCGCGCGTCGGCGAAAGTTTTTTTCATTACGGCGACTCGCGCCGCGCGCTGACGGCGTTTCAAAAAGCGACGGACGCGACGGCGGAAAATTTTCGCGCCCTTCGCGGTTTAGCCGAAATCGCTTTGCGCGACGGCAAAATCGCGCACGTTATACATCATTTTTCCCACGCCAATCGTTTCGCTAAAACCGCCGCGCTGCGCCGCTGGACACAGAACGAAGCCGATTATTTCTCGCGTCTGAACGCGGACGAAGATTATATGGAAATGGAAATCAGCCGCGTCAATCTGGTTGAAAATTTCGAGCGCGCGAAAAAAACCTGTCTGCAAATCGCGCTCGTCAGCTTTCCAGCAATCGTCATCGGCGTCGCGCTCGAAGAAGCGTTGATGGCAAACATCGGCTGGTCTGTTTCCTCTTTGTCTTTACTGATTTGGGCGGGCGTCGTCGTCGGTCAAAAAATGTTCGCCGCGCGCATTCCGCTCGATTTTGAAAGCGAAGAATAAAAACGAATTACGAATTACGAATTTCAAATTGAAAAAATTTAAATCTGAAAAACGTAATTTCCCTTTCATCGTTGGTAGCATATAATTCGTAATTTGAAATTCGTAATTCGTAATTCGTTTTTATGCAGTCTGTATTTGATTTTCTACACCAAGTCAAAGATTTTCTTAGTCCGGCGAAATTGATTGACAATTTGCTGGCGACGTTCGGCGACTACGTTTATCTGGCGCTCTTTTTCGTCGTGTTTGCCGAAACCGGTTTGGCGGTCGGTTTTTTTCTTCCGGGCGACTCGCTGCTCGTCGTCTCCGGTCTTTTCGCGGCGGCGGGAAAATTAAACATCGCGCTTGTTTTGGTCGCGTTTTTTTTGGGTTCAGCAATCGGCGATTCGACCGGCTACTGGACGGGCAGAACAATGGGCAAAACGCTTTTCAACCGCGAAAATTCCTTTATCTTTAAACCGAGCCGCGTTGGAAAGGCACGAGCGTTTTTTGAAAAACACGGAGCGAAAACCGTAATTTTAGCGCGCTTCATTCCCGTCGTCCGCACCTTCGCGCCGCTCGTCGTCGGCGCGACCGAAATGCCTTACGCGAAATTTTTGATTTACAGCTTAACGGGCGGCTTGCTTTGGATTTTCAGTATGGTTCTAGCCGGATATTTTCTCGGCGGCGTAGTCGAACGCGCATTAAATATCCGGCTCGAAGACCATATCGAAAAAGTCGTCATAGTCGTCGTTCTTTTATCAATTCTGCCGCCGATTATAGAATTCCTGCGCGCGCGTTTCGGCAAAAAAGATACGGTCGAGGCGGTCGAAAATTAAGCGCGGAAAATTCATCGTGTTTGACTTATCCGGCAAGAGTAACATAGAATTTGAAAGTTGAAATTTAACGGGGCGTAGCGCAGCACGGTAGCGCGCTCGGTTCGGGACCGAGAGGTCGGATGTTCAAATCATCTCGCCCCGACCATTTTAATCGAAGAAGAAAGAAGGCTTTCCGGTTTCGCCGGAAAAGCTTTCTTCTTATTTTTTAAAGGTTATTCGAGCCTCAAAACCGCCGGCACGATTTCAATTTTGTTAAGCCCGAAAAAGATTTTGCGACCGATGCTCAAACCGAAAGCAATCTTGATGTTCGGCGCTTGAAATTTGAGCGGCGTTTCGAGAAACGAAATGCCGCCGATTAAACCGAGCCAGACGAAAAGGAACGGCAATTTGCAGAATACGGAAAATCATTTTTCGATTATATAAAAAACAACAGCAGCCTCACAGAAAAAATTGAAATATAAAACGCTTTAAAACTTTATAAAGTTATCGGGCATTTTTCCCCGTTATACAAAAAACGCCCGTCCATTTTGCCCTACAAAAGATTTTGTTACACGAATATTTATTAAAGTAGAATATTTTTTCTATCTGCTAATTTTATGAATAAACAACAGTTGGCAAAATTCTTCGACGCCGCCGAAAAATTGGTATAAATCTTGCTAAGCCATCGTTGGATATTCGCGGTTTACGGGAACTCGCTTTTCTTAAGCGAGATAACCAACGATATTCGGCAATGGGCGACGCGCCCGCCAACTCTCCTCGGTAACAGCGCGTGAAATGCTTTATTTTTTTCACGTCTGACAGGCAAATAACTTTCAACCACAGTCTAATTTTTTTATTTCGTCGATTACTGCGATAAGCCGGATTTGTGTCTTTCTAAATCCAAAGCCCGCCGCCGTAATTTCAACCGAAAAAGGCAACCCCGCAGCGATGCGGAGGACGCAAAATCGTGAGTCTCAATTGCTTGATTTATTGAGATTGTCTGACTACCGAAATGAGATATAAAAAACACAGTTCCAACCGACAAGAAAAACAAATATCTCAAACGGGTTCGCTTCTATCCACGGAATTTCGCCGCCGAAGCGCTTCCTGCGTTTTGCAGAAATTCTTACCCCAAATAATTTCCAACAAACAACGAGGTATTTGTAATGTCGAAACTTCTCAGAATTTTTCCGTCCCTGATTTTCGTCGCACTCCTTTATTGTCCGGCGTTCGCCGCCGGTTTTACCAATCCGATTTTGAAAAACGCCGGTGCAGGCTGCACGGCGGAAAACCTGCGCGCCGAGCGTTTCACGACCGAAACCGGCACGGACGAGCGCGTCAAATTGTGTATGGCGATTGATAAAATCACAGACAAATTGAACCGCAACGCGTGGTCGCCCGCGCTCGACGGCGAATTGCGAAACATCTGGCAGGTGTTTTCCGACCAGACGGTCGTGCTGCGTCCGATGCCGAAAAACACTTGGTCGAAAATGCTTGCGATGGCTGAAGCGTTTCCTGCCGGCGTCGGAGACGGAACGGGCAGAAATTACGCGGCGTGCGTTTATGTTCGCGCCGAAAAAAGCGAAAGCAAATCGTTTTTTCAAGTTTTGTTTCACGAGCTTCGCCACGTCTACGATTTTTACGACACTTGGAAAAACAAAACCTCGCTCAATTCAATGGAAATCGAGCGGCGCGCCTTTGTTTTGATGGGTAAAATCACGCAGGAAACGCCGGAAAAGGAAAAGTTTTCAAACGTGCCGAAATTCTGGAAAGAATCGTGGCGCAAGGCGTCGGACGAAGAAATCGCGGCAAAGCGCGTCGCGGCAATCGACAAATATCTTTTCGGCAGCAAATACTATCGCAATCTCGCGCAGGACGCGGGCAAGCGGACGCTCGATTTTTCTTATCTGAAAAGGGCGGCGACAAATAAAATGCACTACGCAAACGGCGTTTATGACAAAAAAGGCGGCGAGCGTCTTCCCGTCCGCGCGTCCCTGCCCGCGACGGCAAACGTTTTGCCGCAAAACATCCGCGACGCTAATTTGAATTTGGAAAAACCGCGAAATCCGCGCGACTCGCGGGAAATTCTGCGCGTGGCAATCGCCAACGAAAAGAAACTTTATTACGGAATGAGCAATTTCGTTTATGACCAGAAACTCGCGTTTCAGTGCTGGCAGAAAGGCAAGGTTTCCGCTTCGTTCGACGAAAACAACACGGTCGCGCGCACCGAAAAAGGCAACGCTTTATTTCAAAACGTCGTCTTTCAACCGAGCGCCGCCGCGACGCCTTGCGCCCTTGACAGCAAGAACCTAAAAACCGATTTTACCGAAACTTTCTGGGCGAGTCCGGCGCTCGAAAAAATGCCGATAAATTTCGTCGGCTTCGTGCAGGTCGAAGGAAAAACTCTTGCGCGCTACACGGTTTTGCAGCCGAGCGAGCAGCTTTTCAACCGAATCGCAAACGAATTTTCAAATATCAAACCGTTCCGCGTTTTCGTCGGCTCGATTTTCATCTCGCCCGAAGACGGACAAATCGTTCGTTTCTGGGGAACGAGCTTTCCCGAAGACAACGTAACCGGCGCGCCGCGCGGCGAGCAGAAAGTTTGGGGCAGCTATTCGGTAACGGCGCTCCGCCAGAAACTCAACATCGACAGCGGTTTATGGGTAACGGTTTATGTCGGCACGGTCGCCGTCGCAAACGTCTCGGGCAATTCGCGCCCGTTCAGTTACACGGTCAAGTTTGAAAATTATCGCCAATCGATGACCGACGTGAAAATTCTTGACGACGACGCATCGGCGGCAACGACGACAACGGAAACCGTGCGCGCCAACAACGGCAGAAACAATTCCGGCGCAGCAACGACGGCGGCGTTCTCGTCAAGAGGCGAAAGATAATTTTTCGATTTTCAGGTTCGGCGGCGACAGCAATAAAGCCGTCGAACGATTTTGCAGAATAAGGAGGAATGAAAGATGCAGCAAATTCTTTTTACCGAAAACAATGACGGCGCGGCGCAGAGAAATCTTGCTCCGTTTTCTTTTGAGTCGTTCGGCAACCGGCAAAGTTACGGCGAGCGCGATTTAAATCGTTTGCCGCTGTCGGAAAGTTCTTCAAAGCGACCGGCGGCGCGTAAATTTTCCGCCAATGCAAACGCCGAAAAGGACAAGCCGAAAAAATTGTTTGCCATTCTGCTCGCATACGTTGACCAGATTGTTTATCTCGACGAGTTATCGGAAAATCTCGAAAGACTCGATTTTGCCATCGCTAATAAAAATACGGTCGAAGTTTGCCGAATTGCCGCCGAATGTGCCGCCGTCAGTCTCAAATGCGGCATCTTTGCGACAATCAAATTGCTGCTTTGTCAGCTCGAACGCATCGAACACGAATATCAACTGCCCGACGCCGCGTCTTTAAGCCGTCAAATCGGCGAAGCGTCCGAGCATTTCCGGTTTGTTATCAAAGAAAATATGCAGCAAATAGCGGTGTCATTGTGAAATATAAATTACTAATCCGGTCATCGATTTTTTCGCGTTACACCATTTGCTTCAATAAAATCTTAATTTGAATTGTCCGATTCAAATCTCTCCCGATTTGTTAAAAACCGCTACGCTGTCTGGTAAGTCGCAACGCTGGTCGGCGTCTCGAAACAGCGCACTTTATAAACTTGCACGCGCTCGTCGTCGACGCGCGAAGCAACGTATTCCAAAATAAACCGCGCCAGATTTTCCGCCGACGGATTAAGTTCTTCGTCAAACGGCGGCAATTCGTTGATATTGCGGTGGTCTAGATAATTGGCAACTTCGTCGGCAGCCTTTTTCAAATCGCCGAAATCAATCAGCAAACCGATATTATTAAGTTCCGCGCCGCGCGCGAAAATCTCGATTTTATAATTGTGTCCGTGCAGATTTTCGCACTTTCCCTTGTAGCCGCGAAGCTGGTGCGCGCTCGAAAAATTCCGCTCAATCATTACTTCGTAAAACGATGGCATAAAATTTAACTGCCGACTTTAATTTGACTTTCAATCAATTTTGCAACAGTTGAGGCTGCTAATTCTGTTCCTGTTTTTAACGCAAATTCTTTCGTAGATGTTAAGAAAGATTTAATTTTACTTTTGTTAGGGATTTCCTTAATAATTTCTTTTTCTAAATCACTAATTATTTCAATTGCCTCTTCCCTATCTGTTGCAGAAGAGAGTTGAAATTGATTTTTAAGAGTCGCCAATTGTTCTAAAACCTCTGAAAAATTTTGTCCTACTTTTTGATTTATATTAGCAACATTATTACTTCCAGTCTGAACCGAGCCGACAGGAGCGTTAAAATGCTGAATAACAGTAGATGAAAAATGTTCCGTGGATTGCGTAGGTTTTGTAATAGAATTTTCTACCTCAACAATAGCTCTATGAGAGAGCGTCACAAAGTTGCCGGAAAGTTCTTCTTTGAAAAAGCCTTCGCTTGAAAAATAGTAATACATTTCAAGTATCTCTTCTGCATTAAACCCAAGGCTTTTAGAAATGTCATCAAAATTTACTATCTCCATCTCTTTACCTTTAGTCACTCTCCACAACTCTAAAAGAACCTTATAACGGTTTCCTTGTTTTTTAAGAACTATATTTTGATTTTCATTCATATTAAAAAAGTTCTGCTACTTCTTTCAATTCGCTTGTTACTTTACAACGCGGCAAGCTGTTTAAAAAATCTCTGCCATAAGATTTTGTTTTCAGGCGCGGGTCTAAAAGCGCGATGACACCTTTGTCGGTCGCGCTTCTGATAAGTCGTCCGACGCCTTGTTTTAAAGTGATTACGGCGTTTGGAACGCTGTAATCAAAGAAAGATTTTCCGCCGTTTTCGTCGATAAAACGGGTTCGCGCCGCGACAATCGGGTCGGTCGGGACGGCGAACGGCAGTTTATCTATTATCACGCAGGACAATTGCTCGCCGCGCACGTCAACGCCCTGCCAGAATGATGAAGTCGCAAATAAAACGGCGTTCGGCGTTTTGCGAAAGCGTTCGAGAAGTCCGGCTTTCGACATCGAGCCTTGCACGAAACAGGGAAAATTGACGCGCATCGCAACCAATTCGTAAAGCGCGTTCATCGAAAAATTGCTGGTCGAGAGAACGAAGGCGCGCCCGTTTGTGATATTCAGAAGTTTGACGATTTCGTTTGCCGCGTGCGTCGTAAATTCGGGCGCGCGCGGGTCGGGCATCGCTTTGGGCAAATAAATGACGGCTTGTTTTTGATAATCGAACGATGACGGCGCGAGCAAAGTGTCGGCTTTGCCATTTTCTAAACCCAAACGGTCTTTGATGAAATCGAATTTCCCGCCCGTCGAAAGCGTCGCCGAAGTCATCACGACGGTTTCGACTTTATCGAAAAGTTTATCTTGAAGCAGCGTCGAAACGTCAATCGGCGAAGCGCGCAGAAACATTCCTTTGCCGCGTTTTTCAAGCCAATAAACGTAATTTTTTTCAGCCTGCGTGCAGACGAACTCCAAATCGAAACGAGCTTGACGAACGCGCTTTATTAAATTTTCGGCTTCGGTTACTTTTTCGGCGAAACGGTCGAGCGCCGTTTCGAGCCGCTCCAAAGTCGTTTCGAGCGCGAAATACGCTTCGCCGAGCGGCGTAGGTTCTATTTCGCCGTCTCTCGCCTTTTGCGCGAAAGCGTTCGGCAGCAGCGGAAAACGTCCGTCCTGCCCGCGAGTTTGCGTAAATCGAATCCAGAATTGGTCGGCAAGACCCATTATTTGCGCGGCGATTTTCGTTAAATCTCTCGTCGCAATCGCGTCTGCAATCGGCAGCGCGTCGGTGTCGCGCGCTAATTCGTCCAATTGAAAACTCGAAACCTGAAAGCCGAAATAATCGGCGGCGATGTCTTCGATTTGGTGCGCTTCGTCGAAAATCACGGCTGAATAATCGGGTAGAACTCGCCCGTATTCGTTGCCGCGCAAATTCAAATCGGCGAAAAACAGATGATGATTGACGATGACGACATCGGCTTCTTCGGCGCGGTTGCGCATACGGGTTACAAAACACGGCTCGAAATCCGGGCATTTTTGACCGAGACAAGTTTCGCTTTTTGCGTTTATTCTGCTCCAAAACGAAAGATTTTCCGGCAAATTAACCAACTCGCTTCTGTCGCCGGTTTCCGATTCGCGCGCCCAGTTTCGCACTTCGTCGAAATAATCGAGCTGGTCTAAGCCTTCGAGAATCGGCTGCATCTCGGCTTTTTGTATGCGATACAAACAAGCGTAATTCGAGCGTCCTTTCATATAAGACGCGCCGAATTTTTTCGGCAGAATTTTTTGCAGAAACGGCAAGTCTTTTTCCATCAACTGCTCCTGCAAGTTTTTCGTTCCGGTTGAGATGATGACGCGCTTGTTTTTCGCTAAAGCGTAAGCAATCGCGGGAACGAGATAGGCGAGCGTTTTTCCCGTTCCCGTTCCGGCTTCGACGATTAAATGTTTTTTTTCTTCAAAGGCGCGCAGGACGGCTTCCGCCATTTTCACTTGCCCGTGCCGGTATTCGTATTCCTTATGATGTTGTGAGATGAGACCGTTTTTCCCGAAAATTTTTTCCACTTTTGTTTGCTGTGATTTTTAAAAATTCGTTTGAGTTAAAATGCGTTTGCCGGAACTTTAATCATAGCAAATTGTTCGGATAAATCTATTTAATACAGGCGGCGCGCTCGTTCGATTTTTTACATTTTTTGGATTTATTAGCGCTGCGTGAACACCACGTTTCCGCTTTTCGTCTTCGAGTTTATAAAATTTAACACCGCTTTTATTGCCTTTACCGGCGGAAATGCCTAAACTTTTTTTATGAATGATGTTGTTCCACACTCATCTGCCGCCGCGCAGAAATCTCACGACGCGAAAGAAAAGCCGGACGCGCCCGTTTCGGTTAAAGACGGGCGCTTTTTGACGAACCGCGAATTAAGCTGGCTTGAATTTAACCGCCGCGTTCTCGAAGAAGCGTTTGACGAAAGCGTGCCGCTGCTCGAACGCTTGAAGTTTCTCTCGATTTTTTCGTCGAATCTGGACGAGTTTTTTATGATTCGCGTCGCCGGTATGAAAGAGCAAATCGCCGACGGCATCGTCAAAGAATCGCCTGACGGAATGACGCAGAGCGAGCAGCTTGCCGAAATTCGCCGACGACTTTTGCCGATGATTGAAAAACAGATGACGTGCCTGCACGAAGATGTTTTGCCGCGTCTCGCCGATGCGGGCATAAAAATTTACGCGCACAAGGATTTGAGCAAAGCGGCGCGCAAGAAGCTGAACGATTATTTTTTGAAAAACGTTTTTCCCGTGCTGACGCCGCAGGCAATCGACATCAGCCATCCGTTTCCGTATGTCTCAAACTTGAGTTTGAACGTCGGCTTGGCGGTCGAGCCGGACAAGCGCGCCAAGCACGGCAAGCTCGAGCATCTTTATAACCGCAACCGCTTTGTCCGCATTAAGCTGCCGCCCGCTTTGCCGCGTCTGATTCCGTTTAACGAGCGCGAAACGCATTTCGCATTACTCGGCGAGCTTGTCGGCACGAACGCCGCGCATCTTTTTCCGAATATGGAAGTGCATAAAACGCACGTTTTTCGCCTGACGCGCGATGCCGACATCGAGCTGCGCGAAGACGAATCGGACGACCTTCTGCGCTCAATGGAAAACGAGATACACCAGCGCAACCGTTTTACGTTTCCCGTTCGCCTCGAAGTTTCGCCGACGATGCCCGATGAAATGGTTCGTTTTTTAACCAAATCCATCAGCAATGTGAGCGATTCGATTCCGCTGACCGATGCAGACGTTTATCGGGTCAACGGTTTTTTAAACGTTCCCGATATGATGTCGTCGCTCTACGCGCTCGACCGACCGGATTTGAAAGACCAGCCGATTACATATTCGATTCCGCGCCCGCTTCGCAAAGCGGAAAACATTTTCGACACGCTGAAAAAGCAGGACGTTCTGTTGCATCATCCATACACGCCGTTCAGCGCCGTAACCGATTTTATCGACGCGGCGGCGGACGACGAAAACGTGCGCGCCATCAAAATCTGTCTTTATCGAACGGGAAAAAATTCGCCGATTGTCCGTTCGCTGATAAAAGCCAACCGCAACGGCAAGCAAGTCGCCGCGCTCGTCGAACTGAAGGCGCGCTTTGACGAAGAAAACAATATCGAGTGGGCGCGCCGTCTCGAAGACGAAGGCGTTCATGTCATTTACGGGATGCGCGGTTTGAAAACTCACTCGAAAGTTACGCTCGTCGTCCGCGAAGAAAACGAGGAAATGCGCCGCTACGTTCACATTGCGACGGGAAATTACAATCCGGCGACATCGAAAATCTACACCGATTTGGGAATCTTGACCGCCGACGACGAAATCGGCGCGGATGCTTCAGACCTGTTTAATTTTTTAACGGGTTATTCGTATCAAACCGATTTCAGAACTCTGCTCGTCGCGCCGATAAATTTGCGCGAGCGAATGCTGGAGTTTATAGAACGTGAAATCAAACATCACAAAAACGGCAAGCCGGCGCGTATCATCGTTAAAATCAATTCGCTGACGGACGAGAAAATCGTGCGCACGCTTTACAAAGCGTCGCAGGAAGGCGTGAAAATCGATTTAATCGTGCGCGGCATCTGCGTTCTGCGCCCGCAAATCGAAGGGCTTTCCGATAACATCCGCGTCCGCTCGATTACGGGCAGGTTTCTCGAACACAGCCGCATATTTTATTTCGCCAACGGCGGCGACGAAGAAGTCTACATCGGCAGCGCCGACTGGATGCACCGCAACCTCGACCGGCGGGTCGAAGCCGCTGTGCCGGTCAAAGACAAATATCTGCTCAAATACATCCGCGAAAAAATTCTATCCGCATATTTGAAAGACACTGCAAACGCGCGCATTCTGAACGCCGACGGACATTATGAAAAAGTAAAACCCGACGGCAAGGACGAACCCTTCGACTCGCAAATGTATTTCGTCGGTCAGGAAATTTAATTCATCCGAAAAATGTTTAATAAACAAAAAAATTTCCCGCCCGCGTGTCTTTCGAGACGCGGGCGGGAAACAAGGGAAGGAAACTTACCTTTCAATCTCAAACCGATTTGTCTTTAACCTTAAAGTCAATTCGGTTTTTTGACTGTCGAATCAGACTGCACAACCGGCTGAATTACCGTAGTTTGCTGCGGCGTCTGGACAGGCGCAAACGGATTTTGCTGGAGCGGCTGCGGCAGCGTGTTGGTCGGCATTTCCGAGTTGGTCGGCGGGTTGCCGAGCGGGACGGGCTGGATAATGGTCGTCGAGCGCGTTCCGCCGCTGATTGTTCCGGCTGTCGGATTGCCTGAGTAATCCGGGCGATAAATGCGTGGCGTGATGAAGAAAAGCAATTCGTTCGTATTGCGCGCGACGCCTTTGCGTTTGAACAGATTGCCTAAGTAAGGAATGCTCGACAAGCCCGGCGTGCGGTCTTGATTTTCTTCTTCGGCGTCCGACAAAACGCCGCCGATAACGGTCGTTCCGCCGTCGGGAACCATCACCTGCGTCGTAACGCTCTGCGTGCTGATAGCACCGCCGCCCGCGAGATTGCTGTTTTCCGCCGCGACGTTCAAAATAACCGTTCCGACATCCGTAATCTGCGGCGTAATCGCCAGACGAAGCGGCACATCGACATATTCGGTTGTAACTACCAGAGCGCCGCCCCCGCCGCCTCCGCCGCCGTTTGGTTGAATGGTCGTAACCGGAATTTTCAAGCCGCTTTTAATTTCCGCCGGACGATTGTTCAAGGTTGTTACGCGCGGCGTAGCGATGGTTTTCGCCTGTCGTTTCTGCTCGCCCGCCGAAATCAGCAAGCTGATTTGCGCCGTGCCGAAAATGCCCGTCGTCAAGCCGATAATCGTGTTCGGTATATTTGAAACAAGCGAGTTGTCCGGCTGTAGTCCGATGCCGGTCGGGATTCCGCCCGGATTAAGTCCGGTCGTGTTGGTGCTGCCCGGCACGGTGGAAATCGAACCGCCTCTGCCGTTGCGACCGAGAACGAGACCGGCGAGTTGGACGCCTAAATCGCGGCTGAAGTTGCGCGTGGCGACGACGATGCGCGCTTCGATTTCGACTTGCGGTTCGGGCTGGTCGAGCAGTGCGACGAGACGGCGAACGGCGTCGATGTTCTCGCGCACGTCGGTGATAATCAAGGTATTGCTGCGCCCGTCGATTTCGATGCCGCCGCGTCTGGAAAGTCGGCGTTTGATAATGCCCAAAATCCCCTGGTCGCTGCTGCCCGCGTTTCCGGCGATGCTGCCGACGCTCGTGCTGCTGCTGGTAACGCCCGTCGTCAACTGGCTCGCGCCGCCCGCGTCGCCCGTCAAAGTTCCGGCGGCGCGCGCGTAATTAAGACGTATAAATTCGGTATAAAGCGGCGATGTGTCCAATTGACTGTCGCGGATTCGCTGTTGAATCGATTGTTCCTGCGCGAGCGTCTGCTGGTCGGCGATGCGCAGAATCGTGCCGTTGACCTGCACGCCTAATTCCTGCGAGCGAAGAATCGAATCGAGCGCGACGTTCCACGGAACGCCCGTAACGTTGACCGTTACCGGAACGGATTTGACCGATTTGTCGATAACGAAATTGATGCCGTATTGCTCGGTAATGTAGTTGAGAATGTCGCGGATGTCCGCATTGACGACGTTTAAGTTTATCGGCTCGCCGACAAATCCCGGGTCGCCGTAGCGCTTGCCCTGGTCTTGCGGCGCGAGCGTCGTCGTGGTCGTCGTCTGCGTCGTCATTATGGTTTGCGCCGTTGCCGTCGCAAAGCTCAAAGTGCTGATAATCATTAACGCGACGACGGCTTTTCTGCCTGCGGCGCACAAACTTTTGAGCGAATTCATTGTTTCCTCCGTTGCAAAATCGTCTCTTAAATTTTTTTCGTGTAGAAAGAGACGTATAAAAAAATTGTGTGGTTTGAATGATAAAAGAAGGCGCGGTCGCGGAAATCATAACCGCGCCTTGAAGAAAATCGGACGGGCGTTACGGTTGTTTATTTGCGGCGACTTTGACGGTTTTTTTGCCGTTTTTCGCGTTTTTACTTTTCGTGTTTTTGTCATTCGACTTTTTGTCTTTGGTGGCAGTAACTTTCGGCTGTTCAGCCGGTTGTTTGAGCATTTCTTCGAGGGGCGACGAGACGACGGTAACGGTCGGCACGATTGCGATGGGCGGCGCTCCGGCATTATTAACTGCTGTTTCTGTCTGCGAAGGCTGTTGCGTCGGCTGAAGCGGCGCGGTTCCCTGCACTTCTTCCTGCATCGAATATTGACGCAGAGCTTTGTTTTCGACCGTCGCGGTGAATTTGCCGTTGCTCATTTTGACGACTTTGCGGAAAACCAGACGATTTTCTTCGACGGCGACAAGCTGCCCGTCAAAGAATTTTTCGCCCGGATAAATCGTGTAGGAAAGTTTTATCGGCTTGGCTTCGACCATCGCGCCGTAACCGCGCGGCGTGCGGAAAATGCCGATGACCGACATTTCGTCAAGCGTTAAAACGCTTGTAACTTTCGGAATTTCCAAGCCGCTCGTCGCCGCGTCTTCGCGCAGACGCTTGTAATAACTGATGCGCTGGTCAATCGGCGGCGCGCCAAGAGCGATGACCGGCGGCGGTCCGGCGGGTTTCGGCTTGACGGGCTTCGGCTGCGCGACTGCGCCCGGCTGTCCACTCGGCGCTGACGTCGGATTCGGATTGACGACGCGCGGCTTGGTCAGCGGCGATTTTTCAAACGGGTCGCGTTGCGCGAGAACATTCGACGCGCTGCCGCTCAACAAGATAAACGCTGCGGCGGCGAAAGTTATACCCAAAAATTGTTTTACGCTAAATTTGTCCATCATTGCTTTTTCTCAACTTCAAAAGGAAATTTCAAAATAGTATCTGTCTACCGTCGTTAATTGGCGGGCGGCGGCGGCACGGCGGCGGCGGCGGGCGGCACAACTGCGGCGGGCGCGACTGGCTGTCCGGGAACGGCGGGCGGTTTTGCAGCCTTTATCATATTTTCCGGCGCGGCGTAATATGCCGTCAGCAGAAACTGCGCGTGTAGCGTTCTTTCCGCCGATTGTTTGTCGAGCTGTTTCAAGCTGAAATCGGTAACCGAAACGATGCGCTGCAATTTCGCCATTTTGTCGAAAAACGAGCGCAGATTGTTGAAATTGCTGTCGACTTCGATTTCGACCGGCTTCGCCATTATAAATTCCTGCTGCGCGTCGTCGCGCGGGCTGAAGCGGCTGACGATAAGACGGCTCTGGTTCGCCGTGTCCTGCAAGCCTTGAAGGACGTTTGTGATTTCGCGCTGTTCCGGCAGAAGAACTTTCAGCTCGTCGTATTCGGCGGTTTTGCTCGCGTAAAGCGCGCGAAATTCGTTGATGCGCTGTGTCGCCACGCGCGCCGCTTCATTCTGCGTTACGAGCTGCGCGACTTCATCGTTTATCGTCTGCGTTTCGGCGCGCGTCTCGCTCGTTACAAAATAATAAACGAAGCCGTAAATTATCGCGGCGAGTCCGACAAGAATTATCAATTGCAGATTCCACGCAAGGGCTTTGAATTTTTCTAACATTTCGGTTTCCTTCTTTAGCTTTCTATAGCTTTTTATCGTTTGATTTTCTGCGGTTACTAATTTTTTGCGACTTGCTGCACCGGCGGCGCAGGATTATTGTTCGGCTGATTAGCGGCTTGGTTGTTCGTCGCCGTCGTCGGCATCGAAGACTTTTGCGCGCCGCCCGCTTTTGACGGCGTGTATGCGCAACGAATCGTAAAGCCGACGATTTGCAGCTTCTGCGGTTCTTGTCCGCCCGGCGGGACGACGACCGTCGATGCCGGTTGATTCGGCGCGTCTTTTCTGACCGTTTCGATATTCAAATTCGAGAACAAGCCGGAAGAAAATTCAAGACTTCTGCCGAACTGCGTAACCTGCGATTCGTCCGATGAGTTTCCGGTAATGGTCAACTGCTCGCCTTTCTGCTCGATGCCTTCAAGATACAGACCGGGAACCATCAAAATACGCTCGCGCATCGCTTCAAGAACGGCGCTCGGACCCGCTTGCGAGCCGCGCAGCTTTTTAATCGTGTCGATGCGCGTGCTGATGTTCTGAATTTTCAGGTCGAGGTCTTTCATCTCTTTGGTAACCGATTCAAGCTCGCTGGCGATTTGCTTTTGCTCGGCAAGCTGGCGCTCGGCTTCGGCTTTTGCGCGCTGCGTCATCACGATGTCGCCGACGATTGTCAAAAGCAGCATCATCCCGACCGTCGCCGTCATTATCACCAGACGCGACATCGGATTTGCGATTCTGCGCTCGACGACCGACACCGCGCCGCTGTTTCGCTCCGTAACCGAATCTAAAAGATTTATCTTAATCATTTGAATTCCACTCCTCTGACCGCCAAGCCGACGGCAACCGCCATCTCCGGCATAATCTCGCTCAAATAATCCGGGTCAAATTTTCTGGTATCGATTTTTATGCTGCGAAACGGGTCGAGAACTTCGACGGGCAATTCCAGACGGTTCGACAATTCTTCGGCAAGACCGGCGAGTTTTGAACCGCCGCCCGATATTAAAATCTTCTGCACAGGAACGGCGTTCTCGTCCATCGTCGCGCGATAAAAATCAAAAGTTTTCTGAATTTCCATCGCCACCATTTCGGTTACGTTGTTCATCAACGGCACAATCGCCGTTTCTTCGACTCCGTTCGACGCATCGATTACGCCGCGCTTGACCGCTTCGGCTTGACTGAAACTCAAACCCAGATTTCGCTGTAAAACGTCGGTAAACTGACTGCCGCCGACCGTTATGTCGCGCGTGAAAAGCGAGCGTATTCCTTCAACAATGTTGACGTTCATCGTCGATGCGCCGATATTCAAAAGCGCGACGACCTGCGTGTCGTCCGGCTGGTAATTGACTTCGTAGCAGTTTTGCAGCGCAAACGTATCGACATCGATAACGACGGGCTGTTTTCCGGCAAGCTGAATCGCCTGTTTGATATTGTCGATGCGCTCGCGTTTGCAAGCCGCGATCAAAACGTGCGTCGCGTCCGCCGTCTCGCTCGTTACTTGATAATCCAAAGATATGTCCGCCAAATCATACGGAATATGTTCTTCGGCGTGCCAGTCGATAGATTCTTCGAGTTCCTCGCGGCTCATCGGCGGCAGCACGATGTTTTTGATAATCACCGAATGACCGCTCACGCCGGTTACAAACTGGTTGGCGCTGATATGATGATTCTGGCTGATGTTTTGAATGACTTCGGCGACCGTATTGAGTTCCATTATCTGCCCGTCAACGATTGTGTCGTCCGGCAAATTCTCAAAACCCAAACCGACAAGACTCAAATTATTAATCTTGCCTTCAAGCTCGACCATTTTTATCGAACTCGAACCGACATCAAGACCGGCAACGCTTTTCTTTTTACCGAACAGCATTTTTTCTTTTACTCCTCAAGCGCGCTTTTTTACTGGGAAAGCGTCGTTGTTTTGTTTTCGCAGATGATTCATCGAAGCAGAACGATTCAAGGTTTTCGGCGTTGGCAGAAATGTTTGCCGCCTTTTACTCGATTCGGAAGACAAGGAAAGAATTTCTCGATGGGTCCGAATCAGTTGCAGAGCCGAATACCTTTTCGTTTTTGTTTTTGGCAACTTGTCTTAATTTCAAACGTTTAAATCGTTGCCTTTTAGGATATTTTTCGCATTTGGCGGCGATGGGAATGACGCTGCTTGCGTCGTCAGTTATTAAAATTACAC
>JAABUN010001623.1_pt1 | contig 47753 bp, 40 predicted proteins | sample 5559311 | NCBI WGS metagenome assembly JAABUN01 (sample SAMN10711877, study PRJNA513370) | rock metagenome | isolation source: Antarctica rocks | place: Antarctica: Victoria Land, Siegfried Peak sud
CTGTGGCAGCGGCTCGCCGATCACCGCCGCCAATACATAGGGGTAATCGAATGACGAGCACCGCCGGGTCAGGATCAACCTCGTCTGCACCCTCAATGGAGTTGACGAGCTGACCGACCCGGTTGCGGTTGACGACGGCGGCGACTGCTAGCTCCACGCTTGGTACGATGTCGGCGCTGCTGAACGGGGCAAGCTGGGCGTGAACGGCGAGGCTTGAACTGGCGTTCGGATCGCTGGTTTGCACAGCACGCCGCGCCGCCGGCGTTTATCATCGGCCGCGCAGGGCGAGATCAGAAACGGGCGGACCTGCTCAAGAACGTAACCGACGTGCTCACGGGTAACGGCGGGAGTGCCGAGGCCAAACTCCGCTTCGGTTAAGTAGGTGGCCAGTCGGACTGGAAGTGCGGGGATCGCAACGGCTGAGGCGCTCGTCGTCTGTCATGCTGTCGAGCCAGTCACCGGCGCGCTCGGCCAACTCGTCGACGCTCGGTAGCAGTGGGCGGCGATCTCACCCTTGAGCCCCGCCTCAGGTCCTCTGGCGGAGTCGGCTCGCGGGGCCGGAACGGCAGGACGGCTAGCTTAACCGCGGCGCCGACCGCAACAGTCTTGACCGGCTTAGGGTGGTGAGACGGGGCGTTGTCCCAGACCAGCAGCGTGGGCACCTCACGGCGGACAGCACCGAGCGCCTCGACGAAGGCGAGGGTGTCGTCTCCCTCCCGTCTCATGCATTGGCCATGCCAGCGAGGGTGGTTTGAGCAGCGTGAATCTACGCGTCAGACACGACCCGAGAACGGCAAGTGTTACGATGAACGGACACGAGGTTGTCGTCCTTTTCCGGAGCTACCGAGGGTCGGTCTTCAGTCCGGGGTATTGGCGGACAGAAGGGAGCGTAGGTCTGTGAAGGGATTGGAGGGTAAGCGGTTGATCAGAGACGAGGCTCGAGCCTTCTCGAGACGGCAGCTTGGCCGCCTCCTCGGGGCAGCTTCATTGAGCGGATTGCTCGCTCACATGGGATACAGGGACGCCGGCGCGGGTGATCGGTGTCGAAAGTTTGTCCTCTCAGGCGGGCCGGCAACAACCGAGGCGATCGAGGTCGACGACAACCTATCCGTCTACGTGAACGGCAAGAAAGTATTCGGGCATCGCCACGATCGAGCGGGCGCTATTTCACCAATAACGTTCCGAGGGCGAACCGGCGACAAGCTTCGGCTTGTGGCGCGGGATGTGGAGACGCCTTGTTATCAACTTGATCCGCTTTATCTGACATGCGCGAGCGGTGGTGACGCACGACGGCTGACGAGAGGAGTAGAGCAGACCTGCGGAAGAACTCGGCCAGCGGGTGTGTTCTTCGACGAAACGTACAAAATCTGACGGCCAACTCAATTGGAACTGGCCGACGACCCTTTCGCAAGCGGCGTCGGTCAGCGAGGGCGTGGCGTCGCCAAGCTTTCCTATGGCGGCGGTGGCTTTCCAATCCGCACCGGGCCAGGCCCGCTGAGCGCAAGTTGCGAGAACCTACAACTTGGTGTCAACTGGCGGAGGCGCCGTCAGGATGGTCCTCTCGAGCATTATCACTCGCGAATGTCTCGATCAAGGTCTGCACAAGCCAAGGGTCGTTGGAGATAATTCCGTTTACACCTAAACCGAGGGCGCGGCGGATCGTATGTGGTTCGTCAACCGTCCAAAGGTTCACCCGCCGTCCGCCCCGCTGGATGAGCGCGACCAGTGGTCTGGTGGCGACGGAATGATGCAGCATGACCTCGGTTAATCCCAGCAGGTGGAGTGTGCTGACGAGGGGAATGGGGACCGCGAGGCGGAGGAGCCAGCGCGCTGCCGCGCGACCGGCGGCGGTGGGTGTGGAGGAGGCCAAATGCCCGGTCGAGAGGCCGAGACGCATGGTGGGGAACGCTCGATGCATTCGATAGAGCGTTGACGCATACGTTGTCGAGATTGACGAGGCGGATTCAAGTTGATGTCGACGAATCGCCGCGACGAGTTTGTCCTCGTAGCCCGGCCTTTTGACATCGAGCAGAAGGGGAGCGCGGCCCGCCGCGATCTCCGCAAGCTCATCCAGCGTGAGCAAACCGGGTATCAGGCGTCGCAGCTCACGAGTGGTCAGCGCGGTGATGAACGACCTGTTGTTAGCGGGGCAGGCGACATACCGGTCGTGGTGGAGCACTAGCTGGCCATCAGCGGAGCATTGAACGTCACATTCTAGGCGGTCGACACCCATAACGATTGCCGCCTCCATGGCGGCTCGACTATTGGCTGGATGGTAGGCCGCTCCGCCGGCGTGAGCGATGACCTCAACCGCTTCGGTGCGAGCGGACTGGTTACGACAGCCGCGTCGGTCGGTCATCAGCGAAGGAGCCAAACTTTGACGCGGCGGTAAAGGGCTGAGAGGGTCAGGAGATAGGACGTCCCGAGCAGGTAGGAAGCCGTGACATCGGTCGCCCAATGATGGCCGAGGTAGATGCGGCTGGGTCCGACCAGAGCTAACAATCCGATGAGCAACCCGACCGCGGCGCGGCGAACGCGGGCAGGGCGAAGAAACGTGGTCAGGAGATAGGCCAAGAATCCGTAGACACCCATGTAATTGAGAACGTGGCCACTCGGAAAGGATGTGCCGCCGATACGGGCGATTGCGACGCGGACCTCGGGGTGGTCGGGCCGGGGGCGCCGCATCACGATCTTAACCAAAAAGGAGATGCCACTCGCGCCCCAGGCCAGCGTCTGGAAGAGCGCTTCGGTAGGGAATCCAAGCAGTAACCAAAGGACGGATAGGGCGGGCGGAATGATCCGGCTCTGGGGAGGAAAGCCGGGCCAGGAGGCCGCCTCCATCACGCTCCGGAACCAGCGGGCCTGATGCCGTTGCAGGGAGAGCGTCAGCTTGAGGTCGGTCCGGGCACTCTTTTTGCCGAGGACGATCACGAAGAGACCCATGAAAGCTGCGAGCGCGACGAACGTTACGCGCAGCGCTCCGCGGCCCCGGGCGACGGCGATCCTGGGAGGAAAGAGCTCGGTCACCGTGGCGCGGCGAGCGGCTACTACGGCCCCTTCAGCAGTGTCCAACGCTCGTACGGCTTGGGTCTTGCCTGTTTGCAAAGAAGCGTACTCCTGTCGCCGAGCGACCAGTGCCCCGATATCGTCGCACGGACCTGAGAACATGCTGGGTGACGACGAAACGCTGCCCGCTACGACAACCCCCGCGGCCGTGTCGAGTCAGCCGATTTTGTCGTGGTAGCCTTTCCCAGGTCTCGTTTGGGGAAGGCCGTTCGCGCGTCGGTCGGGACACGAACCTATGACTGTACAGCAGCCACTTTACCTTGAGCACGATTGTCATGGAACCGACGGTCGGACGGACCACGATCCATTGCGTCCATTCCTCCTGCCACTCATGGCCCTTGCCGTGGTCGGGTTATTCCTGGTGGCACCCTGGCCGCTCGATGCCAAGCTTCAAGCGGCGCTGCACGGCCTGTGCGCTCAACGCGCCAGCCATACTCTTCGTCTTGGAGGCCAGCTCCTTCCATTCGATGCGCGGATGACCGGTATTTATGGCGGTTTCTTTGTTACGACGGCCTATCTGCTCGTGCGTGGGCGGTTTCGCTCGTTTCGCCTCCCGAAGCCGGCGATCGCGGTGATGCTCGGTCTCTTTGTCGCCGTGATGGCGGTCGACGGGTTTAATTCGCTCTTGCTCGATCTCGGGCTGCGGCATCTGTACACGCCGCAGAATGCGCTGCGCCTTGTTACCGGACAGCTCACGGGGATTACGCTATCGACCGTCGTGTGTTTTCTCCTCGCAACGTCGCTCTGGAGGGACGGGCATTGGCATGCCGCGACGATCGGTAGCCTTCGCGAGCTCGGGGTGGTGGTCGCGATTCAGGCACCGTTCGTGTGGGCCACGATGTCAGGCATGGGCCTTTGGTATGTTCCTGTGGCGTTACTCCTGATGATGGCAGCGATTGGCGTGGTCGCCATGGTGATGCTCGTCGTTCTTGTCTTGCTGCGACGCGCCGACCGCACATTTGACGGCTGGTCCGAGATCCAAGTAGCGAGTGGGCACGCGCTCCTCCTCGGCATCACGCTGATCGGGGTTTTGGGAGCAACTCGCTACCTGCTCGAACACCTCACCAACGTCCGGGCGTTGCCGTAACGAGGAACGAGAGAAGGAGGCGGCTATGCTACAATTTTGTGCCGTCGGCGCATCCGATGTACAGCTATTCTGGTTACGCCGGAAGGCGGGTGAGAGGCCCACTTCCCGGTGGGAGTGGGGCCTTCATGCCACCTGTCGCCCGCAACGCTCGCGTCAGCTCTCGGGGAGCCGCGAGGGTCATTCGAAACGCTAGTTACGTGACACGTCGGAAACGTTTGGCGAAGTGGAGCGCCCTGTTCGGGCTAGCTCTGCTGGGGGCGACGTTTTGGCTGGCTCTCAATCCACAACGGATTCTTCTTTCTTATGTGACCCTGCTTGGTGGAACAGTCTTGTTCCATTATGGAATGCAACAAACGGCGAAATGGAACGCTCACAATGATGCAAATATTGATACGGTTTTGCGCAATCTAGGTGAGCGCTACACGCTGATCCATTACGTTGAGATAGGGAAGAGGACCATCGAGCATCTCCTCGTCCATCCGGGAGGCGCTCTTATACTGACTGCGCGGGAGGTTCCGGGGACTATCGTCTACCGCAATAATCGCTGGCGAAAGGAGAAAGCGGGGATTGGCCGACTCTTCGGAATGGGCGGTCCTCAGCTCGGTGATCCCGCACGCGAAACGCAGGCGAACGTCGGCGCCTTGTCGGACTATCTAGCTAACGCTCAGTTAGAAATGGACGTCGACGGCGCAATCGTCTTTCTTAACCCACACGTTAAACTCGAGGTTGAGGAACCGGATTTCCCGGTCATGAACACGGCGGGGTTGTCCGGGTATGTCCGCGGGTTGCCGGAAGATGAGAGTCTTCGCGTGGCTGATCGCCAGGCGCTCGTCGGCCTGTTGGAAGGGGCAGAACACGCCGAGCAGACCAAGCCAACGCCGAGGCGCCGACCCGTGCGTCGACGAGCGGCTTAGAGTGGACGATCTCCGCGCGGACAAGGAGTTGTGGACGAATGAGCCGGCTGGTTTTCCGACAGGCTGGCCCGTCTGGGGGCATGATGCGGCGGTAGAGGACCTGAGCGTGGCAATCGGCGCCGGCCATGTGGCGCACGCGTATCTGATCACCGGACCAGAGAGTATCGGCAAGAGAGCCTTGGCTACCGCTTTTGCCCAGGCGCTGTGCTGTGAAGATTCGATGCGGCGTGGCGAAGGTCAGCGTTGTGGCGCCTGCTTGAGCTGCCGAAAAATCTCGCGGGGAACGCATCCTGACGTGCAACAGTTCGGGCTGGCGCAACAATCGGCCCTGTCAGACAAGACCGGTGGTCAGACCGGGCTAACGATTGACACGGTGCGCCGCGTCTGTGGGGCGACCGCATTACGGCCGATGGAAGGTCAGTGGCGCGTGTTGGTGATTGATAACGCTGAGACGATGCAAGGAGTTGCTCAAGAAGCGCTTCTGAAAACGCTGGAGGAGCCACCCGCGAGCGTGGTGATCCTCCTGCTCGCGGAGGAAGCCGAAACGCTTTTGCCGACGGTTCGTTCGCGGTGCCAGATCGTTGATCTGCACCATGTCCCTCGCCAGGTCGTGGCTCGAGCACTTGAAGCACGTGGGATCGAGCGATCCCGGGCGGACGAGATCGCGAGCTTGGCTGGCGGTCGGCCAGGATGGGCACTTCGCGCGGTAGGGGATGCCGCCGTCGTTGACGAGCGGCGGCGCGCGGTTGACTGGGCTCTCGAGTGGATGGAAGGATCACCCTACGCTCGACTGGTGACTGCCGTTCGTTTGGGTGATACGTTTCCAAAGCGCCGCGTGAAGGTCTTCGACGACCTCGATATTCTGCTTGGTCTGTGGCGCGACGCGCTGCTGCTGCGCGTCGCGGTACCCGGATCTTTGACGTTTCAAGGGTATGCGGAGCGACTGCAAGGGGTGGCGGAGGGTTGGGAGCTTCCAGCTCTGCGGGGAGCTATACAGGCGGTGCAAACGTGCGTCGCCGATTTGGACGCAAACGTTCGGCCGCGTTTGGCAATCGAGGCGATGGTGCTGCAATGGCCAACTCCGTCGAAGTAGCTATGTCGAGCATGCCGGTCGTGCCACAGACGGTCGACGAGGCGCGCGCCATGGCAAGACAGCGTTTCAAGACACGACTTGAGGCGGGCGAGAAGGTTGGAGACTGTGCCTGCGAGACGGGAGAGGGAGAGTCGGTCGGGGGATCGGACGATGAAGCCGACAAACAGCGTGTCGTTGGTATACGGTTTCGGGATTCAGGACGCACCTATTATTTTGACGTGCGCGACGCGATCGTTGAGATTGGAAGCTGGGTGGTGGTCAAAACGGGGCGTGGACTGGAGGCGGGACGCGTCGTTATTGCACCCCAGCAAATCCGCCTGAATACACTGCAAGGCGAGTTAAAGGCGATCGAGCGTTTTCTGAGTGACGCAGACGTGCGTCGTATGGACGATTTTCGGCGTCGGGGAGCCGACGCGGTGCGAGCAGTCGGGAGGCTCGTTCGCTTTCGGGGTCTCCCGGTCAAGCCGATAACCGCGGAGTACAGCTTCGATGGAGCCACGCTCACGGTGAGCTATTCAACACCGGAGCGATCTCACCTGGCAACGGGAACGTTGCGCGAGTTGACCAATGAACTGGCGACTCTGTTTGATTGCCGGGTCGAACTGCGAGAAGTGGGCCCGAGGGATGAGGCGCGGCTCCTGGGCGGGGTTGGACGGTGCGGCCGGACGCTTTGCTGCTCGTCATGGCTGCCGATCTACCCTGAAATTTCCATGAACATGGCGAAGACCCAAGATCTTCCACTCAACCCGAGCAAGGTGTCGGGCGTGTGTGGTCGCCTCCTTTGCTGTCTTTCGTATGAAAACGAGCAATACCGACAAATGAAGGGAGCTATGCCACGCCTCGGGCAAACGATTGCGACACCAGACGGGGATGGAGTCGTTGTTTCGATGCAAATTTTGAAAGAGCTAATCACCGTCCGCCTCGAGGCCGACAAGTCTGACCGAGTGTTCTCGAAGAACGATCTTGGCATCGGGTCTGGCGCGGGTGACGTTGTGCCTGCGTCGCCGGAGCGCTCAGTCGCAGTCAGAGCCACCATCGAGAGGCCGGCTACGTCGGATCTTTTGGATGGGGTGGGGACCGTGATCGAGGAACCTGCCGCTGACGCGGGGGTCGCCGAGCATGGAGGCGTGGGACGCCGCCGGCGACGGCGTGGCGGTGGTCGTGGGAGATAGGTCTTTCATCAAGGAATCTGATGCCGCTGTATCTCGTGATCCATACACCACGGGCGGCCCCTGACGAGATGGTGCATGCGCCGACGCGCCTTCGGGAGCTCGCGAGCGCGTCGAAGGATGACGACGTGACTCCGCGCTGGCTTCGAACGTGGTCTCCTGATCTCAATGAGAGCGCATTTTTTCGCTTTGGGAAGCCCATGGCGAGAATGAAATTGCCGATGCTTTAGAGCGCTTCGGCTTCCTCAATGATATGGAGGCCGAGCTGCTTCGGGTTAGCGAGTGGGGACCAGAGGATGTGTTTGCCGCGCACGGTGAATGACCAATTGGGCTTCGCCTGACGAAAGACGGATCGGGTCGTCGATCCACCGACGATGGCGATTTCTCGTGGCCTGCTTTCACGTGCTCGATGTTCTCACCGTTCGGCACTGCTTGATCCCTGCTGTGCGGTCACATAGACCGGGATCGCTGGCGCGGCCATTCGATTCGGGCTATCTTCGACCGTGATAGGTGAAGACCTTGTCGGGTGCTCTAGGACCAGAGCATCACTCAGTAGTATCGATGGAATAGGGAGCGCGCGGCGCACTCCGTGAGATGTGGAAGGATGAGAAAATGGTGGCTCACGTAGCCGTTGGCCAGCCGATGAAGCGAATCGACGCGCCGCCCAAGCTCACCGGGCAGGAGCGGTTTACGGCCGACCTCGCGCTGCCGAGTCTCCTTCATGCGCGTCCGGTGGGTAGCGCCTACGCACATGCGCATATTCGGAGTGTCGACAAGACGCGGGCGTTGGCCATTCCCGGTGTTGTTGCCGTCCTTACCGCTGATGACCTGCCGATCCAGCGGGATAAGAATGGAATGCCGATAAAGGCACCGATCGCCTGGGGCGAGGTCCTGCACGCGGGACATATCGTAGCCCTCGTGCTGGCGGAGAATGACGCCGCGGCGGAGGACGGGGCCGCCGCGGTGGAGATTGACTACGATCCGCTTGAGGTTGTGTCGTCTCTCGATAATGCGCTGGATGCTCATGGACCGAGGGTGCGTGAGACCCAGCAGCTGGGAAACGACGAAGAAGCGGGGATGCATAACGCGGATGCCGCGCAACAGGCCGAGGCTGATGATGAGCCGCTGCCGCCCAACGTCTCTAACTCGATCCACTTCCACCGAGGGGACATCGAACAAGGATTCGCGGAAGCGGACGAGGTCGTCGATCTTACGTTTGAATCGTTGACGGTTCATCAAGGATACTTGGAGCCTCAAGCGTGTTTGGTGAACATCGAGCCACTCGGCGACCTTACGGTCTATACGAGTACCCAAGCGGCGTTTCACTGTCGGACGCGTGTCGCGGAGACGGTCGGGGTGCCGGTTCACCGGGTAAACGTCGTCCCAATGCCTGTCGGCGGCGGATTCGGTGGAAAGTTTGTGCTGATCGAGCCGTTGGTGGCGGCAGCCGCAGTTGCTCTTGGCCGTCCGGTGCTGTTGCAGTACAGCCGAATGGATGACTTCCTCGCGGGCAATCCTGCGCCCGACTGCAGGATTCAACTGCGTGTTGGTGCCAAGCGGGACGGAACGATGACGGCGCTGCAGTCTCGGGTCGTGTATGACACGGGGTCGAGTGCCGGGTCGCCACTTCAAATCTCGGCGATTCTGATGGGCGGGTACTACCGCTTTCCAAACCTGGATATCCGCGGTTTTGAGGTCCTGACGCACAAGCCTGGAGCAGGTGCTTACCGGGCACCTGGGGCGCAACAGGGCACGTTCGCGATTGAGTCGGTCGTGGATGAGCTGGCGCTGAAACTTGGCCTGGACCCGCTTGAATTCCGCCTGCAGAACTGCGTGATTGAGGGTGACGAGCGGCCGAACGGTAACGCGTGGCCCCGGATCGGCCTCAAGGAATGCTTGGAAGCGCTGCGAGATCATCCCGCTTGGCAAGGCCGACAAGCAGCCAGAGCCGCTGGTCGGGGGGTTGGAATCGCGGTTGGGGGATGGCCCGGAGGGGTGGAACCGGCGACGGCTGTCTGTCGTCTCGACAGTGATGGGCGGTTAACTGTGGTCCTCGGCTCCGTGGATCTCAGTGGAACGAACACGACCTTTGGGCAGATCGCGGCCGAGGCGTTTGGCATGGCGGCGGACGATATCGCGATCACGACGGCCTCAACTGCCGCGGCGCCGTACGCGGGTGGCACGGGAGGGTCCAAGATCACGTATACCGTTGGCCCCGCGGTCAAGCAGGCCGCCGAGGACGCGCGGGATCAAATTCTCGGGATCGCGGCCCAGCATTTGGAAGCGGCGGTTGAGGACTTGGAAATTGTTGAAGGAATGGTGCGCGTCAAAGGGGTGCCGACATCAGGCGTGAGTCTTCGCCAAATCGCGAGCATGAGCATGTCCTTCGGGGCAAAGTACGAGCCCGTCTTTGGTCGGGGCTCGACCGCGATCACTGATAGCGCACCGGGCTTCGCGGCTCACCTTGCTGAGGTGGAGGTCGATGACGTCACCGGCGAGACGCGGGTCGTGCGGTACGTGGCCGTGCAGGATGTTGGTTTCGCCATCAACCCGGCGTCGGTCGAAGGACAAATGCATGGTGGCGTCGCCCAGGGAATTGGCTGGGCACTCTACGAGGGTATGACCTACGACGGCGAGGGACAGTTGCTGACGGCGAGCCTCATGGATTACGCGTTGCCGAAAGCCGACATGATTCCGCCCGTTGAAACGGTATTGGTTGAAATCCCCTCCGTTCATGGGGCATACGGATCGAAGGGTGTCGGCGAACCTCCGGCTATCCCTGGGCCCGGGACGATTGCCAATGCGATTCGTGACGCGTGCGGTGCTCGGCCGACGGAGATGCCCATTAGACCTCACGTATTAGCAAGTCTGCTGTCTCAGCGGGCGACAGTCGTTTAACTTGAAGGAGGCTCTGCGTTCATTCACTCGTTTCGCGCGGGGCCGTTGCGTTCGCGACCTTGACCCGAGTCCGCTGCCCGGCAGTGGATTCGGCTTCGCAAATTCGCCTTGGAGGTGTCTCCGGGGAGCGACGTAGGATTGTTCTCGCGGGGATCGGCGAGCCCATTCGAAGGGTGCGGGAGGAAGAGCAGACGCCGATTGCCGGCCGCCATGAGGGACGGGCGTTGGGAGGCGCTACACTCGAGGAGGGTCGTGGTCCACGTCTCCCCGCACCTCACGGCTCGCTTCGATTCGTCCTATTGCGGGTTATCCTTTCCGGGCACGGTGCTCCGCTGGTATGTGTCCTTCGCTGCCCGCCTCCTACGCCAACACGCAATTGGTTGTGAGCGACGTTCTGTAGTCGGCTTCGTCCGGCAGCACAGAAGATGCGTGTGGCAGTGGTGGCGCAGGGTAACTGGGGGCAAGAGGTTTGTTTGGTCGTCTTTTGCCGACAGGTGCGACGTAGGCTTGCTAGCCGTTAAATCTCGTTTGAACAGTCGCCACGCGGGCGTCAAACGCAGTAGCCTGTTCCCCATTCGATAGGGACGGATAGGCTTCCTGCTCTGGCTGCAGATGTTGCTTGAATTGTCTATTCGCGATTTTGCCATCATTGATGACTTGAGCGTCGGCTTCGCGCCCGGGTTGAACGTCATGACTGGCGAGACCGGCGCCGGCAAGTCGATCATTATTGATGCGCTGGGCGCCGTGCTGGGCGAACGCGCCGCCAGCGACAGTGTCCGAACGGGAGCAAAGACGGCGAGGATTGACGCGACGTTCGATGTCTCGGGTCTCATTGATCGCCCCGACCTCGCCGAGGCGCTCTCGGATGTTGGAGTCGAGCCAGACGACGGATTGCTCATTCTGAGCCGCGATATTTCCGCGGTCGGAAAAAGCACGGCTCGTGTCAACGGGCGGGCGGTGACGGCCAGCATGCTGGCCCGAGTTGGCAACGTGCTGGTGGATATCCATGGCCAGAGCGATCACCTTTCTCTGCTCCGTTCGGCCGAGCACCTCCACATTCTCGATCGCTACGCAGGTCTCTTGAGTGCTCGCGAAGTCGTCAGCGGCCTGGTGGACGAAGTGCGCATCACGAAAGAACGTCTGAGCGACATCGTAGGCAGTGAACGCGAACGGCAACAGCGAGCCGACATGTTGCGCTTTCACGTTGCTGAGATCAGCGAAGCCGGGCTCGTTGCCGGAGAGGATGACGAGCTGCTGGCGGAGCGAGCGGTTTTAGAGCATGCCGAACGGTTGGTCGTGGAGGCAGCATCAACCCACAGTCTTCTGGTGGGCGGGGATGACGACCGCGAGACGGGCGGTGTTGTTCCTGCTCTCGCCGCGCTACACCAGGCCGCTGGGCACCTGGCGGACATCTCGGGGATTGACCCGACCATGGTTTCGTTGGCGACCCGTTTCGACGAGATTAGGTTTCTCCTGGACGATGTCGCGCGGGAAGTACGGTCGTATCGCGATCGGATTGAGGCTGATCCAGCCCGGTTAGCCGCCGTCGAGGATCGGCTCGAGACGATCAGAGGACTTAAGCGGAAATATGGATCAACGATCGACGATGTTTTGAGGGCCAGCCAAGCGGCAGAACGTGAGTTAGAGGAGCTTCAATCTGACCAGGTCCATCCCGATAGGCTGGAAGAACGCATCCGCTGCCTAGAGTCTGAGCTTGGCCAACGTGCGTTTGAGCTATCGCTTGTCCGCGCGGAGGCTGGGACACGACTGGCCGGAGCCGTCGAGGAAGCGATCGCCGAGCTGAACATGGGCCGGGCCCAGTTTGACGTGAAGGTAACGCAACGAACTACCGAGGACGGCGTACCCTTCCCTCCTGCGGACCCCGCAAGGCGCGTGGCGATCGAGAGGACGGGGGCAGATCGTGTTGAGTTCCGCATTGCGCCAAATGCAGGTGAGGCACTGAAACCGCTGGAGCGGGTCGCTTCGGGTGGAGAAACGGCGCGGCTGATGCTCGCTCTCAAGTCCATTCTCTCCGAAGCGGACGCCACCCCAACGTTAGTGTTCGACGAAATCGACGTTGGCGTGGGGGCGCGTTCCGGGCAGGTGATCGGTGACAAACTCTGGCGCTTAGCGGAAAAGCACCAGGTCTTGGTCATTACTCATCTCCCCCAGATAGCGGCGTTCGCCGATGCCCATCTTCGTATCGAGAAACGTGAGCGAGATGGACGTGTGACGTCGAGCGTGGCGCCTATCGAAGACGACGACCGTGTTGACGAACTGGCGACGATGCTTGATGGTTGGCCGGTGACGGTGGCCTCCCGCCACAACGCGTCGGCGATGCTGCAACGGGTCGTCGAGCAGAAAATCTCCGCGCGGAATCAGACGAACAATAAGGGAGCGACGCGCTAAAAGAGCCGACTGCTATACTCGGTGGGTAGTTGATAGTCTGCTTCGCGAGCACATTTTGCTTGCGTTCACCGGGGGTAATCTACATCCGCCCGTCGTCCGCGCAGGTAGGAGTATCGAATGTCCGCAAATATGAAAATGATTCAGCAAATGCAGAACCGGCTCGCCAAGATCCAGCAGGAGTTAGAAGAAACGACCGTCGAGGGATCAGCGGGTGGCGGTGTTGTCACCGCGATGGTGACAGGCTCCCGTAACTTTCAAGGGATCAAGATCGATCCGAGCGCGGTTGATCCAGAGGATGTCGAGCTCCTCGAAGATCTCGTTACGGCGGCCATCCAGGACGCCATGACGAAGGCGGCCTCGCTGGCTGAAGACCGGATGAGTGCTCTGACGGGAGGAATGAAGATTCCTGGCCTGACATAGACGTATACAGGAGATAACCGCCTCCTTATTACCGTGCTACCGGCGGTCGCGCGCTGCTAAGACGACCTTGAGTGCGTGATCGGCTCGCGAGCGTGACGCCGCCTCGCTAACGTACCCTGTCAACCATGGCTTTACCACGACCACCGATCGTTCTGCATCTCAATGATGTCGTTGAGCTCCGAAAGGCTCATCCGTGCGGGAACCGCGAGTGGACGGTCGTGCGGCTGGGTGCTGATATCGGTCTCCGCTGCTTGGGCTGTGGCCACAAGGTTTTGCTGCCGCGCCGGACGCTGGAGAAGCGCCTGAAATCGTTCGTCAGCCGCGGCGTGGCCACTGCTGAGGTGTCGGATGCTCACGCTGGTGATGACCCCGAGCCCGGTCCAGATTCTGGTCATGGCCTCGTCCCCGAATAGATGACACGTCATGGGAAATGGGCCTAATGCCGCCTCGGACAGGGGAGTGACAGACCGGCACGATCCCCCGAGCGACGAGTCTTCGAGCCGCGGGGTCCGAGTCCTCCGACCACTGCGCGAAGGATCGTTTCGCGCCGTTCTTGGGAACGGACCGTTCCTACGCCTTTGGCTCGCCCAAGCGATCTCGCAAACCGCGAGCAACATGGTGAACTTCGCCTTGCTCTTACGGGTGCGGAATATTGTCGAAGTCCATAGCTTGGCCCAAGCGAACACGGCTATTAGCCTGGTGATCCTCGCTTTTTCGCTGCCGTCCGTGCTCTTCGGTCCCCTTGCCGGAGTGATGGCCGATCGCATGAACCGGCGCCTGCTGATGGCCGGGGTCAATGCCCTACGGGCGGTCGCGGTCGTGCTCTTTCTGGTGATCCGCCCCGGCTGGCACGTTCAAACAATTCTTGCTGCCCATTACCTGGTGACGTTTCTCTTCGGCATCGCTGGCCAACTGTTTGCGCCGGCCGAAGGGGCGACGATTCCCGCGCTGGTCCCACGCCATCAGTTGATCAATGCCAACGCGCTCTTCAACCTGACGTTTACGGCGGCCCAACTGCTTGGGTTCGCGACGTTGGGTCCCATCCTCTCGAAGGTTCTCGGTATCGACCGTCTCTTTGGTCTCACGGTCCTGCTCTTCCTCGTCTGCGCGGCGTTGGTCCTAACGCTGCCGCGGACTCCGATCCCGCACCGAGCGACGGAGGCCGATGGCCATCCGATGACCCGGCTATGGGCAGATATCCGAGAGGGATTGGTCTTCATTCTTCAGGATCCCGCCCTGATGAAGGCCATTGCTTATCTGACGGTGGCCGCGACGACGTTTCTCATGGTGGCCTCACTCGGGCCTGAGTTTGTCACGTCGGTAATTGGCCTGTCGAAGGAAGACATTGGATACATCGTGGCTCCCGCGGGCTTGGGGGTGCTTCTCGGCGCCTTGGTCGTCGGCAAGGTCGTAAAGCGTTTTCCACGGGAGCAGGTGATTCACTGGGCGATCACCCTCGCCGGGGTAATGCTGCTGCTGCTGGCGTTGAGTCGCAATCTGCTGGCATTGGTTTGGTTCAACGGTGATGCTCCGGTAGTGGTGGAGACGATCGTCGCAGGCGGGTTTGCCGCGCTCCTTGGGGTCTGTAACAGCTTTATCCTGGTGCCAGCGCAAACTATTCTCCAAGAACGATCGCAGGAACACATTCGCGCCCGGGTCTACGCGACCTTCTTCACCATTTCGAACACGGTTTCGTTCGTGCCGATCTTCTTCGCGGCCGCATCCGCCGATCTTTTTGGCGTCGTCGAGGTCCTATCGGTCGTGGCGCTCCTGCTCATTGGTTTTGGACTTATCAGTCTTCTTCAGGATCGGTCGATCGAGGCCACTCGCTGGCGACGCATCCGAACTCGTCATCGGCAAGGGCCGGAAGCGTTTGGCCCTGAGGAGTGAGCGTCGATGAGCCAGTATTCGGTTGACGTAGTGGCCTTGCCGGGTCCCGTTTCATCTCGTGAGGCCGCTGCGGAGCTCTGTCGGTTGAAGAAAACCCGCTGGCGTCTGCCGGGTGCCGGCCTGAAGCAGGAGGGCCGATTGGTGCCCGCGTTGCCTACCCAGCGCGCTCGATGGAGAGGTGGCGGATCGGTAGTGATCTCCGAGACGATGGCAGTGGGTCAAAGCTGAGCAACGGCGGAATCGATTGACGCGCCTCCGAGCGGGGGTGAAACGACGGTTCGAGCCGGATTGTGCCGCGGTGTTTAGGACGGGACGTCGTAGCCGAGCGCCTCGGCGTGGGAGATCGCCAGATCGATGTACGTCGTTAGGGTTCGCCGGTCGCCTAGCTTCATTCCGTGATTTGCTAGGATGAGCGCGAGACGCGTTAGCTTGGGCTCGTCGAGGACGGTGGCCGCGTCGTCGGGGAGGAAGCCAGCGGTTGCAAAGAGCGCACGTCGCTCCTCGTCGGAGGCGTCGAGAGCGACTGCGAGCCGTTCGACGACGTCGCGGCTAGCGCTCCGTTCTCCGGATTCGAGCCGTGTGACCGTGCTCGGATCGATGGCCGCTAGCCTCGCCAGGCGGTTGCGGAGCAGCGACCGGGACTCGCGGAGGGCCGCAAGCGTGTTCCCAAACTCCACCGACATCATGACCGCCGCAGCGGACAACTCCCGCACGCAAGCAGGAAAACCGCAGGGGCAATGAGCGGGTGGCGCGATACCGCAACGATCGGCGGCCGTAGTTCCGGCATAGACGCGTCCGGAACGCTCATCTGGGAAGGAGATTGCATCGCTTCACGAGAAGTTAAAGCGATCGGCAATGCAAACCCGTGAGTCATGACACCATGTCCCCTCGCGGAGCAGGGTAGCGAGAGCGCGAAGGGAGGGATGATGGTCCACACTCATCGTATCTTTTTATCGTGATGGTGAGCCGCGTAGGACTCGAACCTACAACCAGCTGATTAAGAGTCAGCTGCTCTACCAATTGAGCTAGCGGCCCATGTCCTCAAAGCGAGTCTAGCAAGGCTACCGAGAGACTGTCAAATTGGGATTGTCGTGGCATAGGGCGGGGGCCCAGTGGCTCAGTCCTTCTTGGCGGTAGAAAGCGATCTGCGACGGGATATTGGCTCACGGGGTAGCAGCCACGGTCGGCGACGCGGTTCAGGCGGAAGATGGCGTCTGCAGAGAGGAGGAGTCGAGAATGGGACGAGCTTCGCCCCAATGTTCTGACTGCTCGTAGGCATAGGCTACGCGGAGCATCGTTGCTTCATCGAAGGCTTTGCTAAGAACTTGGAGGCTGACGGGAAGACCAGAGGCGAAGCCGCACGGTACGGCAATACCTGGGATGCCCGCCATGTTCGCGGGTATCGTGAAGACGTCCGAGAGATACATTTGGTAGGGATCGTCTGTACGTGCCCCAATCGGGAAGGCCACGGTGGGAGAGGTTGGGGCAACGATGGCATCTACCCGCTCAAACGCCTTGTCAAAGTCCTGCTTGAGGAGGGTGCGCACCTTTTGCGCCTTGACGTAATAGGCGTCGTAATACCCGGACGAGAGTGCGTAGGTGCCAAGCATGATTCGGCGTTTCACCTCCGCGCCAAAGCCGGCACCGCGGGTGCGCTCATAGGTTTCGAGTAGAGATGGAGCGGTGACGGCGACACCGTATTTCACGCCATCGTAGCGGGCGAGATTGGCGCTAGCCTCGGCCGGCGCCGTGATGTAGTAGGTAGGAAGGGCATAGCGGGTGTGCGGCAAGCTGACCGAGACCAGGTCCGCGCCCAGCTCCCCTAACCGACGGATGGCGGAATCTACGGCCGCTTTGACGCCCGGCTCCATACCCTCGACATCGTATTCCTCCGCGATGCCGATGCGGGTCCCGCGCAAATCGGTTGATAACGAGGCATGGTAATCGGGCGCAGGCGATGGCACCGCGGTTGAGTCGCGTGGATCCGGACCGGCGATCGCGCTGAGAAGGATGGCGGCGTCCTCTACGGTGCGCGTGAAAGGGCCAATCTGGTCGAGGCTGCTTGCGAACGCTAGAAGACCAAAACGGGACACACGCCCATACGTCGGCTTGAGTCCGACGACGCCGCAGAAACCCGCTGGTTGGCGAATGGAACCGCCGGTGTCCGATCCGAGCGCGGCGATCGCTTCGAACGCCGCGACCGCAGCCGCCGGGCCGCCGCTGCTGCCACCTGGGACGCGCGAAAGATCCCACGGGTTTCGGGTCGGCCCATAGGCTGAGTTTTCGGTGGAGGAGCCCATCGCGAACTCATCGGTGTTGGCCTTGCCGAGGAAAACCGCACCTTGCTGTCGCAACCGCGAGACAACGGTGGCATCGAAGGGTGACCGATAGTTCTCCAAAATTCGAGAGCCGGCCGTCGTCGGAGCATCGATGGTGCAGAGGACATCCTTCAGAGCCACGGGGATGCCGGTCATCGCCGAGCCATGCCCTGACGCAATGCGCTGATCGGCCGCCACTGCCTGAGCTCGGGCTACGTCCTCCATGACGTGGAGATAGGCGTGCGTCGTGGGATCGACTTCCGCGATGCGCCGCAGATGCGCATCCGTCAATTCGACTGCAGAGAGTTCGCGGCTGTCCAACAGGCGACGAGCCTGGGCTGCGGAAAGATGGACCGAATCGGGCAACCGACCCGTCACGTTGTCGTGGCCGCGTCTATGGTGTCGAGCACCGCCTGAACTTCGAAGAATCCCTCCCGCTGACGGGGAGCGTTAGCTAGAACCGCTGAACGCGGGAAGGACTCCTCTACCTCGTCGTTTCTCATCACGTTGGACAACGAGACGACTTGTGCCGTCGGCGGGATGACCGACGTGTCGATCGTTTCCAAGACGGCGATGTGGCTAAGGATCGATGACAGCTCGTTGGTTAGTCGTTGCCTTTCCGGTTTGGTGAGTGCGAGCCGGGCAAGGAGAGCGACGTGGTCTACATCGTCGACTGTGAGCGACATAAACGGCTCCATGGGTGAGATTAGGTGGTTCGTCGCTCGAATACGAGGTCCGACGTAGGCGATAGACAACGTTTTATCGAGTTTACCACGGGCATCTCAGGCGGCGACAGAGCGGGAAATGAGGCTAAGGGAGTCACGACGTGCCGTCGCCTAGGACTGCGTTGATCGCTTGGGAGGCTTCCTCCGCGTCTCGACCAAAAAAAATGCCGTCCACGTCATCTCTAAGCTCAGGGTGTTCGACAAACACGTGTCCGCCGTACCCAATGGCTGGGTTGTAGCCGTCACCGGCGAGACCCGCACACCGGGTTCGCAATTCCTTCGTAGCACGGCCCAGTTGGCGTGCGGACGCAGGAGTCGAGGCGGAGAGGAGAATCATTGGCGGGCGGAGTCGACGCATTGTTTCAATGAGATCGTCGAGGGGAAGATTCGGACCGAGATAGACAATGCGAAAGCCGCGCCGCGAAAGGAAGAGGCAGGTGAGGAGCAGACCGACCTCGTGTAGCTCGCCTTCGAGGCACGTGGCGACAATCGGTCCGCGTCCGTGCTCTGGCTGGGACAGATTGAACAAGGAGCCAAGTTTGCGAACCACAAACGCGCTGGCAAAATGTTCGGCGCTGACGCCTATCTCGCCGCGCGCCCAACGACGACCAATCTCGTAAAGTGCGGGCTGAAGCACGAGAAGGCACACATCCTCGATCGGAAGGAGGGCAAGTGCTTCCTCCACTGTTTGGCCCGCCGTCGCGGCGTCGTATCCGATCAGCGCGTGGACCATTTCATCGCGAAAGCGTCCCAGGCGACGGTCATTGGGAGCTGGAGCGAGGATGCGACGCGCCTCGAAAGGGACTTCCCAGCTCGTTTCCTCCGGCACGTCGCCTCCCGCTCTGTAGAGCCGAACGGCTTGGCTTGCCGTCAGACCCGCTTGCGTTTGGTCTCGGAGCCAGCTAATCGTCGCAATGTCTCGCTCGGAATAGAGGCGTTGGTTCCCGTCGGTACGCGCCGGGGACGGAAGACCGTAGCGGCGCTCCCAGGCGCGAAAGGTATCAGCAGGGACACCCGTGCGCAGGACGACGGCGCGCGTGTTGTACACTGGCTCAGTTCTCAAATGGCTAAACAGGACCACCTCGCCGCCACCTCCAATGTCAACTATAGGCGGGTGCCCAGCGTGCGTCAGTGAGTTGCACAACTTTTGCGCAGCAGACCAAGGGTCACCGCCAGACACGGGGCTGGTCTGGATGGGTTAAACGGTGGTTGAGGCAGCGACGGGGCGGCTCGATTTTGCCGCTGCTCGCCACGGTGGTCATCGTATTCGGTGTGTCGGGATGCGGCTCCGCGAATGACCCGGGGCCGCGATTCGCCAATGAACCGCCTCCTTCCAGTGAGCCCAAGATTCGTGAGTCAGTGCCTCCAAGTCCCCGAGCGCAGATAGCGAGCCCCGTGGCTTCGCCGATTGCACTCGCGGAGCTCCTCGCGCCGCGGGGCGCGCCGAAACGGCTGTATTTCATGATGAGCGATGCGTTGTGGTCCGCGTCGCCCAGCCTCAAACACATTCAAAGCGTGATGGTACCCAAGAAGGGCGACGACATTCGCGATGTCGCTACTTCTCCGAACGGCGACCGCGCCGCGGTGCTTATCCAGACGACGTCAGGGGGAAAACCTAGCGCAAGTGTCCTTATCGTTGATGCGGTGGGGAACGTGCAGCAGCGTGTCGATGGGCTTGAGGCCACGCTCTCAGCAAGTGCTGACGCGGCCAAGGAAATCGACTGGTCGCCACAAGGCGACCAACTCTTGGTCGCGTTTTCCCCTGGAGGACTCGTGTCCGTGCCAACAGGCGGGAATGGCAAACCGATTGCGCTGACAGGGCAAGGCGAGGTGCCGTCGCTAGCCGCCGCCGCGTGGTCACCTACGGGTGAAGCCGTCGCATTCCTGTCGCCGTCGACCGCAGGTCAAGCGTCGGGTCTTTATCTCCTGGCGATCGCGCTAAAGACCTCGCATCCGGTGGTTCTTGTCGGTTCGAGCAACGAGGGGCGATCGGTCAGCAACCTGGCGTGGGAGCCGGACGGTAGGACAATCCTTTTCGTGCAGAGGACTTCGCTCGGGCAGCGAACCATCGCCGACCTCTGGAGCATTCGATCGGACGGCACGGGCCTCCGCGTGGTCGCGACCGCGGGCATGGCAGCGCCGGTGGCCCAGATCACGACGATTGCCCCTTCACCGGACGGCGCGGCGGTGGCCTATACGGTATCGGTCCCGAATGGGGACGGCACCCGGTTTGACAGCATGTGGATCAGACAGCTCGGGGCGACGGCGCCCGCGGCGAGGAGGCTGCCGGTGCCTGAGGGCCGCGCTGTCACAAATCTTTGGTGGACGGCGTCGGGGCTTGTCTTCGGTGCGGTCTCCGAGGCGGCCCATCCGAGCGAAGATGCGTCCGGCGAGTTTAGCCTGTACCTTGTCGCGCCATCCGGCGAAGCCACTCTGTTCTACGTCGCGCCTCGATCGGTCGCCGCCACGCCTGGAACCCCAAGGAGACCGGTGCCGTCGCAACCGCGCAAACAGGCAAGCCCAGAAGGTACACCTGGTCCGGCCCCGCGTTAACTCGATGCAAAAACGGCCGACAGCGGGAGCGACATCGCGCTATCGCTTTTGGATGTCTCATCGTGTCGTACACGTGGCAACGACGGTCGATAGTGCTGCGCTACCGGTCGAGGCTGGATGGCGGCAACGACGGGTCGAGCACTTCAGCATCGAAAATATTCTTTGCGGCCTGCAAACGCTGCTCGTCGGCGGCGATGTCGTCGGAAGCATGGGCCGCGGAGCTTACAGGGGAGACCGGATTCGCTCCGCTGTCTGACCCGTTGGAGGGAGGATCAGTCAGCGACGAGCGTGCCAACGGCCCGTTAATGGCGCCGTCTGGAGAGATCGAGTGGGTGGGGGACGGGGCGTCTCTGAGAACACAGGAGACGTTGACGTTGCGACCAACGAGGCGGCCTATCGCCTCCTCGACGATTGTTCGTACCTCGTCGGAATTGAGCTTGTCACGATGAAATTCATAAGCAGCAGCCAAGACAATTGAGTTGCCGCGAACTTGGTATGGATCTACCGAACTCAGGAGTGCCTCGATCCGCCGGTTGACGGCTTTTACATCTTGGCGAATTCGTGGCCAGAGGTCGACGAGCCGTTCAAGGTCTACTACGGAAGGTGACTCGACGGTTCCATTGTGTGAAGAAGCGGGAACGTTTCCCGTTGTCACATCTGGATCTACCGGCGCTGTGTGGGCGGTGGTGATTGGGAGATCCTCGTTCCCGCGGGCAGCAGTCGAGGACGTTGGAATTACCCCTCGTACCCTGTCCCGCAGGGGCGTTCGGGACGAATCCGACGCCGATCTACGTTCCTCCCGATCGTCGACCGCACCCGACACTGGAGCTAGCGCGCCTGGTTGAACGCGAGGCGGGATCCGTTGAACGCCAATTGACGAGGAATCAGGACTCTCGCCCGAGCCGGACGCCCGCGCGGATCGGAGAACGCCATCTATGAGGGCGACCTCGAAGGGCAACGCTCCATAGGAGGAATGCTTAATCCTGTAGTCGATATCCCCAAAACGCCGAGCAAGATCGGCTAGCTCCCAAAGCTCGAACCGCGCGGCTAGCGTTCGTGCTTGGTCGTCGGCGTCGGGTGAACCACCGGCGCGTTCGTGCAAAAGGAGCCGCAGATAAGCGACCAACTGCCGGTTGATCTGACGGGGATCTTCTCCATCCTCAATTGCTGTGTTGGTAATTTCCAGAACAGCGCGCGCGTCCCGGTCAGCAAGGGCAGAGACCAGTCCTTCAATGCGGTCGCTCCGGCTGACGCCGAGCATCGCGCGCACAGCGTCGGCGTCGATCGCTGGAGCCCCCATCCTACCTGATGCCGTCGCGGACGGACGGTCATAAAGCGAGAGCTGATCAAGAATGCTCAGTGCGTCGCGCAAGCTGCCAGTGGAATGGCGGGCGATCAGGGACAGGGCATCATCACTGATGGCCAATTCTTCTGCAGCGGCGACGGTGCGCAGGCGGGCCATCATGGAGGCGAGGTTGATGCGGCGGAAATCAAAGCGCTGACAGCGCGAAATGATGGTCGGAAGGAGTTCTTCTGGGTCGGTTGTAGCCAGGATGAACTTTGTGTGAAGGGGCGGTTCTTCCAGTGTTTTCAAAAAGGCGTTGGCCGCCGCTCCAGTAATTTGGTGCGCTTCGTCCACGATATATATTTTCGTCTGCAGCTGAACGGGCGCATAGCGCGCGCGGTCCCGTAATTCTCTCACGTCATCGATGCCACGATTACTGGCCGCATCAATTTCGACGACATCCGTCGCGGTACCTCGGGCGATGGAGGAACAATTGACGCAGATGTCGCACGGGCGCGTACCAGGATCTGGATCAAGGCAATTGATCGCCTTGGCGAGAATGCGGGCTGTCGTCGTTTTTCCGGTGCCCCGAGGACCGCAAAAGAGATAGGCATGGGCGACGCGATTGAGACGAATCGCATTTTTTAACGTTCGTACGATCGGTTCCTGCCCTACCAACTCGGCGTCGTCGAAGGTTTGTGGACGGTACTTCCGGTACAGCGAATGGGTCGCCGGAGCAATCGCCGCTGGTTCAGCGGTGGGCGGCGAGAGCTTGCGGTGATCCGCTCCGGCTGGCTCGGCGTCGACCGTGGCCTCGACATCGAAGAGGGGCGGGACAATCATCCCGAGGATGCCTCCAATTGTGAGCTTGTTCGACAATGGATCAGAGACGGAGCCGCGATGGCCTGTTCGTACACTAGTATAGGTCGGCGTGCGTCAGGCGCTCAAGGCGCGAAGGAACGGTGTCGGTGGACGAGTCCCCCCCTAGCCCGGGAACGCTCTACCTGGTGGCTACTCCGATTGGGAACCTCGAGGACATGAGTGCGAGAGCGCTCCGGATTCTGACGGAGGTGCCACTGATTGCAGCAGAGGACACCCGGCACACCGGTCGGCTGCTCGCGCATTTCGGTATCCGGACGCCGATGATTAGCTACCATGCCTACAACGAACGCACGCGCCGGGACCGGCTGCTTGCCGCCCTTGCCACCGGCGACCTGGCACTTGTGAGTGATGCCGGCTCTCCGGGCATTTCTGATCCCGGGCATGATCTGGTTGTTGCCGCGGCTGAGGCGGGCTTCCGCATCTCCCCTATTCCGGGAGCGTCGGCGCTGACGGCCGCGCTCCTTCCGTCGGGACTTGTTGACGGACCGTTCGTTGCCGTCGGGTTTCTGCCACGTGGGGGCGGCGAACGAAAAACCTTGCTGGCGCGGGTGGGTCTGACGGGGCTTCCCGCTGTGCTCTTCGAAGCGCCGGGACGAGTGGTCGCCACCCTTTCCGATCTTGAGGAAACGTGGGGAAACCGGCCGGCCGCGGTCCTGCGCGAGTTGACGAAGCGGCATGAGGAGATTCTGCGAGGAAGCTTGTCCGATCTCCGAAGCCAAATGACCGGAGTTCATCTTCGTGGCGAGATCGTCATCGTTGTCGGAGCGGGGTCCGCGGAACCTCACGCCGGAGGAGATGAGGCACTGCAGATTTTGGAGGGGTTGCGCCGGGGAGGACTCTCCCCGAGTCAAGCCGCCCGAGAGGCGGCGGCGATGACAGGTTTGGCTCGCTCCGAACTCTACGACCTCGCGCGTCGGACTAGGTCGCCCAAGGCGCAGCCCACCGACCACGACCTTTGACGCGCTCATCGCGCCGTGGGACGGACGATGGAGATGGGAGCAACGGGTTGCCATGACCCGGTCTTGCGACAACGTAACCACACCAACCCGCTACTCGGTCATGTCGGTTGATTCCTGGGTGGTTCGTTTTTGTCGCTCAGTTGGGTTCGCGTCGAGAATGCGGCGTGCTACGTCGGTTGAAACGCGAGTTTTCGGTGACGCATCAGGATGCTTTGCAATATGCCTTCGGCGATGAGAAATGTCCAGAGCGAGGAGAGCCCGGAGCTGACGAAGGGCAGGGTGATGCCGGTCACCGGCATTAGGCCGACGTTCATCCCAATGTTTACGAACGCTTGAAAGAAGAGGATACCTGACACTCCTAAGGCAAGGCACTGGCCGAAGCTATCTCGTGCAACCTCAACTGCAATCAGGCAACGCCACAGCAAAATGGCGAACGACGCGAAGAGCGCGAGCATCCCAACAAAGCCGAACATTCCGCTGGCATGGGCAAAGATGAAGTCTGATTCCCGCACTTTTAGGAGGTTGAGCTGGCTTTGGGTCCCGCCTTGGAGCCCTGATCCAAACCAGCCGCCGGAACCGATGCTGATCCGGGCTTGAATGATATTGAAGCCATCCCCGGACGGGTCAGCCTGTGGGTTGAGAAATATCAGCCAGCGCTGCCGGTGGTAGTCCTGCAAGAGAAACTCCCAGGCAAAGAGCAGGGCGGGGGGGATGGACAGAGCGATGATGCCGAGGTAGATCTTGCGCGTGCTGGCTACCAACATCATCGCTACCCAAACGATGCCGTAGACGAGGCTTGTGCCCAGATCGGGTTGCTTGAATACCAAGGCCATGGGGGCGACGACGATGAGAACAGAAATGACGAAGTTGCCGAACTCCTTCATTGCGGCGCCTCTGGTCGCGATGAAGGCTGCAAGTGCGATTGCCGTCCCGAGCTTGGCAAACTCGGACGGCTGAATTGTCGTGAATCCCAAATCGAACCACCGCTGAGCGCCGCCGATTGCGACTCCGACACCGGGTACAAGCACAAGGACCAGTAACACGAGGCTCAGGCCATAGGTTGGCCACGCGAATGATGAAAAGAAGCGATAGTCTACATTCGCGACCAGCATCATCAGGCCGAGACCGAGGACCCCATACATCGCTTGACGAACCCCGAGGTTTGCAAGCCGCAGAGCTCCGCCGCCGGCCGCGCTCCAAATCGTCACCGCGCCAAAGCCCATGAGGACGATGGTCGTCACGAGCATATACAGATCGAAATCCTTCCAGCGGTGGCTAAAACCCGTCACGAAACTATGTCCTCGATTGGTTGGGATACGGAAAGAAAAGGATTCACAGTACGACAACCTCGTTGATCGTGATGTGGAAATCACATTCAAGGAGGAGCGCCGCGTGGCGACTCATTAGCATGCGAGGGAGGAAGATCTCAAAATATTGCATGACCGGAGCCATCGCCGTGTCGATGGTGAGCTCAAGCGTAATTGTCTTTGCGGCCGGGTCGACGCGCAAGAACGATGCGGTCGAGGCGTAGTTGACGCGGTCATGCTGGTCAAAACTCGAAGGATCGTTGTTACGAACCCGGGAGCGATGTACGTCAGACTTGTCCCCGAGAATGAGTGCCGCCGAGACGGGGTGGACAGGCTCCCCGAGATGCTGATGGTCGTCGCCATGTGACCCGATTGCTCCGAGAATCACCGCAACGTCGTCTGGGGCCATACCCAGTCGATTGAGGATCGGATGGGCAAGCATTGCGCCCGTACTCGCATGGCCGTGCCGACTGACGATGTTGCCGATATCGTGGAGGTACCCGGCGATGGCCGCCAACTCCTGCTGTCGCTCATCGTATCCGAGAAGGCGGAGCACGTTACGAGCGATGCTCGCGACGAGCCCGACGTGTCGGAATCCGTGCTCGGTAAACCCGAGAACACCGAGGTTTCGGTTGGCCTGCCGAATAAAGGCCTGAACTTCCGCGTCACCGCGAACCCGGTCGAGCCGAATGCTCGGCTCTGTCCTTGGGGTCTCGGACGCGTCAATGGGGTCGACATCGGTTTTTCCATATTTCGGCTCCTGCCCGAGGGGCACCAGAACGGTATCAACCTCAGAAATTGGTTCCATCGATTGAACCGAGTCGGTGGCAGACATCATGACCAAGGTGACTCCTCAATAGGGGCTGGAACATCAGTATAGCGGTCGGCTTTCCGGGCAAACAACCTTTATGTCGAAGGATCGCGAAGGCTGCGCACACAAGGCGGACGCGCTTCTCCCCCCGGTGGGCTCATTCCCGTGTGGTCGGCGATTTCGCATGAGCCGACGATGGAGTGGATCTGAGGTGTGCATCCGGCGTTGAATCACTTGACGGTGATCCATAGGCGTCAGGTGGTATCATTGGTCCGTGAAAAGAGGCCCAGGAGGGCGATGTTCGCTCGGTAAATGGACGCGTTCGCGGTGAGAGCGAACAGCGCCTTCTGGGTGATAGGAGGCCAGCCATGCTGGTCTACGACGAGTCCTCCGGCACCGCCCCTGAATTCCCTCTGGTTCTTCCTCAAATCGGTCATTCGCAGCGATGCCCGCCACGGAGGCGTCCAGCGCTCTGGCGACCGACTTGCAAGTCAGGTTGAACCGGATGTCGTGGGACATCATCCTCTCGCGTTGCTTTCGAACTCGACGGTGGGTCACGCCGACACGGGCACCCCTTGTGGCTCGCGGAGCGACGTGGGCTGATGTGCGTTTCGATCGGGCTCCCGCAGACACCGATCATCGGTCCAAGGTGGCTACCATCTCCCCGCACGCCTCCCAAAACCTAACCATGATCGGCAAGGGGGCGCCAGTCTCGCGGAGCTCATGGCGGGACACAGGACTATGGTGTTATCGGCCATGACGGATCGCTGATGGACGCTCGAAGCCCACAGTGATGGGTGGAGGTGCGGATGCTCGCGGTACAAGACCTCTTCGACGCGATTCTTCTTGGGTGTTTCCTCTTTGGGTTCATCTTCTCGCTGCTGCTTCTGGTGCTGGGGGACGTTGGCATCCACCACAGTTGGGGGCATGGGCACGGCCACGGGGACGCGGAGGGTTTCGTTCCGATCAATCTCAGCACGGTGCTGGCCTTCGTGACGTGGTTTGGAGGAGTCGGGTACCTTGCACGAAACGCGGGCGGATTCGCGGCCCCGCTCAGCGTACTTATCGGACTGACTGGAGGACTGCTCGGGGGTTCGGTGGTGGCTTGGGTCCTGTCGCGCCTATTAGGGTCACGAGATGGAATACTCAATCCTGAAGATTACCGGTTGCCAGGAACGATTGGGCGGGTCAGCTCGTCCATACGTGCGAACGGGACCGGTGAAGTGATGTACGAGCAGTTCGGGGTCCGGCAGGTCTCCGCCGCGCGATCAGTAGGAAATGCGGCGATTCCTCGGGGAGCGGAGGTAGTGGTGTTGGACAGTAAAGAGGGTATTGCCCTGGTTGAATTGTCCGCGCTTTTCTTCGGGGACGACGCAAGTCTTCCCCGACCTGGTACTTTGGTGGATCACCCGTTACCGGCGCGTTCGGAACCTCGCTGATAGCGGTGGGGTGGCCTGTGGAACGAGCCGCTAGATCCGCGACGAACCTCACCTACGGGTGTCCGACAGTTAGGGAACGAACGTACTCACGAGCGATAACGCTAGACGCTGATATTAGGTCGGAAAGGAATGTGGCATGAGCGCCTTTGGAGTGATCGTCGTGGTCGTAGGGCTGGTTATCGCCCTGGTCTTCATCCTCGGGTTGATCGCAACAATGTTCCGCAAAGTCGGGCCAAATCAGGCGCTGATCGTCTATGGGTTCGGCGGGACCAAAGTGATTAAGGGAAGCGGCAAGATTGTCTGGCCGATGGTGCAGTATGCGCGTGAACTGTCGCTAGAGCTGATGAGCTTTGACGTCGCGCCACAGCAAGATCTCTATACGAGTCAAGGCGTAGCGGTCAACGTCGAGGCAGTGGCGCAGATCAAGGTTCGATCCGATCCGGTCAGCATTTTGACCGCGGCAGAGCAGTTCTTGAACAAGGAGCCTGCCCGTCGGGAAGAGTTGATTCGTCTGGTGATGGAGGGCCATCTGCGAGGAATCGTCGGCCAGTTGACGGTCGAACAGATCGTCAAGGAGCCGGAGATGGTCGCTGACCGCATGCGGTCGAACGTGGCAAGTGACATGAGCAAAATGGGACTCGAGGTCATTTCGTTCACGATTAAAGAGGTCCGAGACAACAACGAATACATCCTGAACATGGGTCGACCCGACGTCGCGATCGTCCGCCGCGTGGCCGACATCGCCACCGCAGAAGCAGATCGTGACACCGCTATCAAGCGGGCACAAGCGATGCGGGAGGCGAAGATCGCGGAAGCCGTCGCCGAGCAGGAGAAAGTGATCGCCGAAATGGCGAGCCAAACGCGTCAGGCGGAGGCGGTGCGGGATCTTGACCTGAAACGGGCCGAGTACGATGCGGCGGTCCAGACCCGAAAGGCATCCGCCGACAAAGCTTACGAGATCCAGGCCAACGTGCAGCAGCAAACGGTGATCGCGGAGCAAGTTCGGATTGACCAGGTTCGCAAACACGGCGAAATCGCGGTTCAGGAGGCGGAGATTCAACGGCGTGAAAAGGAATTGATCGCGACCGTTCTCCGTGCGGCTGAGATGGAACGCCAGCGGATTGAGACCCTGGCCGCGGCCGATCAGCAGCGCCAGGTCTTCCAGGCCACGGGCGAGGCCGAGGCGACCCGGCTTGAAGGTCAGGCGATGGCCGAAGTGACGAAGGTGCGAGGGCTGGCCGAGGCGGAGATTATTCGCGCCAAGGGACAGGCGGAAGCGACGGCGATGCAGCTTAAGGCGACGGCGTATCAGGAGTACAATCAGGCCGCCATCCTCGACAAGCTCGTGACGAGCATGCCAGAGGTCGTTCGTGCCTTGGCGGAGCCCTTGAACAAGGTTGATAAGATCACTGTCGTCTCAACGGGAAACGAGCATGACGGAGGAGGCGCTGGGTTGACCCGTGTCTCGGCTGACATGGCGACGATGATCGCCCAAGTTCCCGCGATTATTGAAGGTTTGACCGGAGTAAAACTGGAGGACCTTCTCAGTCAGGTGCCGCAGCTTCGCGGCGTCAACGGCGGGAACGGTACGGTGCACGCCGGTGCAGCTTCGATTGACGCGAAAGAAATGAATGAGCCGGTCGGCGCAGGTCTGACGAATGGAGTGTCAAACGACAAGCCGTCGGAGTGACTGAACTGAGCGCGAAGTGATCGTCGCTCTGGACCCCCGGGCGCGTTCGTTCCCCTTCCTGGTCTCACTAAGCGTACTCCGCAGGGGCCACTGATCCACGTCGTCACCTGGAACAACCCTGGTGAACGGCGAAGCCGGATTGTAGGAGCATCGCCCGTCGTTTCATCGAAACCTAGAACCGTCGGCCCGTGGGGTCGTGCTATCCTTGGCCGATGGCCGATGGCCGATGGCCGATGGCCGATGGCCGATGGCCGATGGCCGATGGCCGGTTCGCCGAGTTGGTGAAGACTGCGCGCGGCCATCTGCAAAACATGTACCTGGCGCCAATCTCCGGAGGAACTGTTGGAATCAGGCTCTCGTTCGGATCTGGAGGCCCAGCGTCTGCGAGTTGAGGCAATCGGGGAACCGGGTCAACGGCGTTTTCGTCTCCTTGCGTTGGTTGGCGGCGAAACGTTTATTATCTGGATGGAAAAACAGCAACTTCAAGCTCTCGGTCTTGCGCTAGAGCAGATGCTTGAGCAACTGCCGGATCAAGAACCGGATGTGAGCCAAGGAGCCGCCCCGTTCGAGTTTGATATCGCGACGCGTAGGCAGTTTCGCGCGGGTCGCATGGAACTCGGGTATGACGAGCGCAATGATCGTCTCGTCATTGTCGCTCATGACATGAACGACGACTCAGAGAGCGGTTCCCCGGGGCCGATCAGCGAAGAGGCGCAGGCGCAATTTGCCTGTCGAATCACGCGCGAGCAAGCGAGGGACGTGAGCGCCGACGCGTCGGCGGTCGTGGCTGCGGGCCGCCCCCGATGTACGATGTGTGGCGCGTCGATGGGACCAGGTCCACACGTCTGTCCGCAGCAAAATGGACATTTTCGGAGCGGGCTTCGAGACACCGCTCCGAACAGCGACGATACCTAGCCTGCGTGCCCGCCGGCGTAACTCCAATGCGGTCGCAGATCCGGTTCGTCATTGAGACGAGAAATGACGCCCGGCCCAATCTGCCCCGGCGTCTGCACCATCTGGGCGTCGGCTCCATATCTGGTAGGGCTCCCGCGGTAGACACACGAATGAAACGGGGCGGGTAGCGATAGGTTTCTGCCTGGAAGAAAACAGCTTGAGGCGCGTCATGGTGCCTCAGGCGCGAGCGTACCCCGCCGCCAGAGGATTGCACGTACGCGGCATACTCAGCAGATTTGGTCGCCAACTGGTCCCACGCCAAGAATGGTGGTGAAATCAGGGACGGGCTGCGATCGTGGTTCGTTGGGGTGGCGTGTCATTCGCGCGGGTTGCAGGGAGTCCGATCGGTGCGGAGGACTGTCCTAAAGATTCACCTCCGCCATGCGAGCCGGTTCCTGTTGCGGCCCCTGCAAGGCCGCGGTTTGCACTTGGCTCCGCGCGCCGCTGGTCCAGGTAGGATCGCGACGTCGGGAGGTGTCAGGAGAGGGGGCGTCTCATCGGGATCGGTGAGTAGCATTGCCGCGTCGCGAGCTGGCATCCGCTTGTGGTGCGGTTCCTCCAACCACCGGCGCTGGAGCGCTGGGTCGTGATGGGCATGTGCGTTCGTCTGTACGACGGCCGGCAAGCCTGAGGGTCGAGTTCAAGGGCGGCCTTGAGTGGGGAGGGGAGACGGGTCTACGCCTTGCCATCCTGATAATGCGAGGCTGCGCCTCAGCGGGCGGATAGAGCTTACGACCCGGATGATCTGCCATGGGTTGGGGACGTGCACGGGGGCGGAGGCGTGCTCCCCTCATGGCGGGCCGCCCGTTGCGCGCCGGATGCTAAAAACCATCACGTCCGATAGCGTTCGGCCATCCTTGACCGTTCCGGCGACCAATCTCGTCGCCCTCACGTAGCCGTAGGTGCCGCGCCGTTGCGGACACCCCCTGGTGCTTGCTAAACTCGATAAACAACTATAGAATTCTTGGAACTGTGGGTGAGTTTCCCAAGCATTGGGCGTAAAAAGGAAGAGTTGCGATGGCTAATACGCTGGTCGATGGCAGGGGTGCGGAACCGGTCGACATGCCGGCACGTCGGCAGCGGCCGAAGATCGCCGGCGATGCAACCGAGCTGATCGGAAATACCCCACTGGTGCGTTTAGATCGCTTCGCCCGGGATCTACCGGGCATTGTCGTCGGAAAGCTCGAATCGTTCAGTCCCGGATTCTCGGTGAAAGATCGTATTGGCGTCGCCATGGTCGACGATGCGGAGGCTCGGGGGGAGATTCAGCCAGGGGTTACCACGATTATTGAGCCAACGAGCGGCAACACGGGGATCGCGCTTGCTTGGGTCGCGGCGGCGCGAGGCTATCGATTGATCCTTACCATGCCGGAGAGCATGAGTCTCGAGCGACGTGTCTTGTTGCTTGGGTATGGGTCTGAAGTGGTGCTGACTCCTGCCGCGGAAGGAATGGCGGGAGCGGTAGCGCGAGCCGAACGCCTGGTGGCCGAAACGCCGAATGCGTGGATGCCGCAACAGTTCCGCAATCCGGCAAATCCAGAGATTCACCGGCGAACGACAGCGGTGGAGATTTGGGAAGACACGGATGGCGCTGTTGATGTTCTTGTCGCGGGAATCGGCACGGGTGGCACCATCACGGGTGCCGGGCAGGTTCTCAAGTCGCTAAAGCCTGCGCTCAAAGTGATTGCCGTCGAGCCGGCAGAGTCTCCCATTCTGGCCGGGGGGCAACCTGGATCACACAAGATTCAGGGGATTGGCGCCAATTTCATTCCCGAAGTTCTTGATCGAACGGTCTACGATGAAATTGTGCACATCGACGCCGCGACGGCAATAGCCGCTCAGCACGAGCTGATGCGCACGGAAGGACTTCTGAAAGGCATCTCGTGCGGCGCGGCCGCAGCGGCCGCGCGCGAGATAGCTCGGCGGGAAGAAAACCGAGGCAAGATGATCGTAGTTGTGCTGCCTGACACGGGCGAGCGCTACTTGAGTACCGTGGCATTCGCCGAGCTGCGAGAGCAAGCAGGCGCAATGACGTCAGCGTAGAGGGTTGTTTGTCAAGGTATTCATTAACGGTTACTGATCGTAGTGTTACCTCGTCGTCTGCCTCGTATCGCAGAAAACATTGTTCGCCGCTGGTCGTTGCGATGTCGTTCGACCGAGGTGACTGTCACCAGCCGATTTCGTAACGCATCCTCGTTTCGCGATTATTCCCAATGATGGCTCAGACCGTGTGATGAACGACGGGGAGCGCCGACGCGTCGGCGCTCCCCTGCTCGCCCATTCGCGCCGTGCCGACGATCAAGAGCAGCCGAGACTGTTGCCGCAGTTGAGGCACTTGTAGCAGGCTCCGTTCCGGACCGTGATATGGCCGCAGACATCGCAGAATGGCGCGTCGCCCATCATTTCCGATAAATGCGCGTCGAGCATGTTCGGGGAAAGGGGTGGTTCCGCCACGGCTGTGACCGAACCGCGGGCCACCGGTATGGCGCCGAGCGCGTGGCCGTTACCATTCTGCGGAGTCGCCGACTGACCGTTGAGAGGATACCCTGCCGGTTCAGCGTGCGCCGAAGTCTCGACCTGGGCGTCGGCTTTCCTGCTTTCTGTTTGTCGCGGGCCGTCATCTCCCTCGGCCGCGTTGATGTCACTGGCAACGGCGGCGGTTGCGAAAAGGTCGCGATCCTCTCCCGTCTGATCGATCGGTTGCGTCTGAACCTGAACGAGATCGGTGCGGCTCAGATATTCCAAGCCTAGAACGCGGAATACGTAGTCGATGATCGAGGTCGAAATCTTGATGTTCGGATGGCCCGTCACCATCCCTTGCGGGTCGAATCGCGTGAAGGTGAACGTGTCCACAAACTCTTCAAGCGGAACGCCGTACTGCAGGCCCTTCGAGACGGCAATGGCGAAGCAGTTGATCATCGAGCGGAAGGCTGCACCCTCTTTGTGCATATCGATGAAGATCTCGCCGAGGGCTCCGTCCTCGTACTCTCCGGTTCGCAAGAACACCTTGTGGCCGGCCACTCGGGCTTCTTGAGTGAAACCATGGCGCTTGGCGGGGAGGCGACGTCGGGAGGCTGGCGATGGGACCAGGGCGGTTGGCGTGAGCTGGCCTGTCCGACTGGGTTCGGGTGAAGCGGCCGGGACGGCCACCGCCAGCTCGGCAGCATGAGCCGCGTCGCGGTCCCGTTCATGGCTCCAGGCATCGCTCTTGGCTTGGGCCACGGCGATAGCGACGGCCTCGTCAATGCGCTGTTGAAGTCGCTCTTCGTTCTGGACCTCCGATTCGGTGCCATCCTTGATGCCAACGTCGCTCTTCGTGGAGAGCGGCTGGCTGAGCTTTGAGCCGTCCCGATACAGCGCCATCGCCTTGAGGCCGTGCTTCCAGCTTTGATGGTACGCGTCGGTGACGTCGTCAACAGTGGCCTCATGGGGCATGTTTATCGTTTTCGAAATGGCGCCGGACAGGAAGCTCTGGGCGGCACTCATCATCTTGACGTGGCCGAGGTGGTGGATAAATCGGGTGCCCTTCTTGCCGCACTTGTTCGCGCAATCGAAGACCGCGAGATGCTCCTCTTTGAGGTGGGGCGCGCCTTCAACCGTCATCGTGCCGCAAATCACTTCGTTCGCGGCGTCAATCTCGTCACGGGAGAAGCCGATGGCCGACAGGAGGTCAAAGCCCGGCTGGCTCGCCTCTGCCATCGTGATACCGAGGCGGGTTAGCGCCTCCTCGCCAAGCGTCCAGGCGTTGAAGGCGAACGAGATCTCGAACACGCCAGCGAGGGCGCTCTCAATCCGTCCGATGTCATCGACGGAGAGACCCTTTTCGAGCAACGTTTCCCGGTTGATGTGTGGCGCGTCCTGGAGGGAGAGCGTGCCAAGGACATAGGTGAGGATGTCGCGTTGCTCGCGCTCGGCGTAGCCGAGGTTGCGTAGGGCAGGTTCGAGACTTTGGTTGGCGATTTTGAAGTAGCCACCGCCAGCGAGTTTTTTGAACTTTATGAGGGCGAAGTCTGGCTCGACTCCCGTGGTGTCACAGTCCATGAGGAGGCCGATCGTGCCGGTGGGAGCGAGGAGGGTCGTTTGCGCGTTGCGGTATCCGTGACGCTCCCCAGCGCTGACCGCACGATCCCAGGAGTCGCGAGCGGCCTGTAACAGATCCGGCGGCGCAAGGGCCGGGTCGATCGACATTGGGAGGACCGACAGCTGCTCGTACTCCTCGGCCGGAGCATCGTAGGCCGCCCGTCGATGGTTGCGCATCACGCGCAGCATGTCGGGTTGGTTATCGGCATACCCGGGGAAGGGGCCTAGCTGTCCCGCTAGTTCTGCTGAGGTGGCGTAGCTTTCGCCGGTCAAAATCGCGGTCACGGCGCCGGCATAGGCGCGAGACTCGTCTGAGTCGTACGGGAGACCGAGTAGCATCAGAACGGTGCCAAGATTGGCATAACCGAGGCCGAGTGTGCGGTAGTCGAACGAGAGCCGCGCGATTTGTTCACTGGGGAACTGGGCCATCAACACGCTGATCTCGAGGACGACGGTCCAAAGGCGGATCGCATGGCGATAGGCGTCGATATCAAACGTTCCGGCTTCGACATCGAAGAATTTCAGCAGATTGAGCGACGCCAGGTTACAGGCGGTATCGTCCAGGAACATGTATTCGGAGCACGGGTTTGAGGCGCGAATGGAACCGGCCTGTGGACAGGTGTGCCACTCGTTAATGGTTGTATCGAATTGAAGTCCTGGATCGGCGCATTGCCAGGCAGCCTCTGCGATCCGGTGCCAAAGATCTCGGGCGCGGACCGTTTTCACAGCGGAGCCATCTGTGCGACGGGTAAGGGACCAGTCGCCGTCCCGCAGAACCGCCGCGATGAAGGCGTTTGGCACCCGTACCGAGTTATTCGAGTTTTGGCCGGAGACGGTCGCGTAGGCATCGCCGTTGTAGTCGGCTGGGTAGCCAGCGGCGATTAGCGCGGCAACCTTTTTCTCTTCGTCGGCCTTCCACGTAATGAACTGCTCAATGTCGGGATGGTCCAAATCCAGGCAGACCATCTTTGCCGCGCGCCGCGTGGTCCCGCCGCTCTTTATCGCGCCGGCCGCTCGATCGCCAACCTTGAGGAAGCTCATGAGGCCAGAGGATGTGCCTCCGCCCGAGAGTGGCTCTCCCTCACCGCGGATCCGAGAGAAGTTTGTTCCTGTGCCCGAGCCGTACTTGAAGATCCGGGCTTCGCGGACCCACAGGTCCATGAGACCGCCGTCGCCGACGAGCGTATCGTCGACGCTTTGGATGAAGCAGGCATGTACCTGAGCTCTCGTATAGGCGTCCTGACTTACCTTGAGCTCGCTGTCCACTTGATCGACGTAATAGTGGCCCTGAGAAGGACCAGTAATGCCGTACGCCCAGCTCAGTCCGGTGTTGAACCACTGGGGAGAGTTTGGGGCAGCCATTTGATGGATGAGCATGTAGCAGAGCTCGTCGTAAAACGCTTCGGCGTCATCGGCCGTCGCAAAGTATCCGTTGCTCTCTCCCCAATACCGCCAGCAGCCGGCAAGACGATGGATAACCTGCCGCGCCGAACGTTCAGGGCCGAGCCGGGTATTGCCGTCAGGGTCAACCAACACGTTGCCGTCCGCGTCGCGTTGTGGCACACCGGCCTTCCGGAAGTACTTAGAGACCATAATGTCCGAAGCAACCTGCGACCAACTGGCGGGAACCTCGGCGTCGGCCATTTCGAAGACGACGGAGCCATCGGGGTTTGTGATGCGAGAGGTCCGGGTGGTCCAGGTCACGCTGCCGAATGGATCTTTCCCTTTTTCCGTGAAGACGCGAGGGACGCGAAGACCATCCGTGTGAAGCGACGAGGATCTTTCCAGTCCACGATCACGGCTGTCCCGTGGGAGTGCCTTCGATCGGGTTTTTCTGGAACTGGCGGGTTTCATCGTTCGCTCTCGCTTGTCCATCTTCATCGACCCCCCGTGCGCCGTTCGCACGATCGTGGCAACTATCCGGCCGTCGCGCCGACCGGTGCGATAAGGAAGGGCGTCTCGTCATGACGGCCCCTACCGAATGCGGAGCAACGCGCTGCAGTTCTCCCGCGGTTCAGAGATGGGGACCGATAGCTGAGGGGAGTCCCCATCACCGCGGTCTTGGTTCGACTTGAGGCGGACCGACGCTAGATATAGTACAGGTCGTGAGGATAATATACAACATGTGTCTTTTGGTCAGAGTTCAAGGCTACCTGCAACAGTCCGACGAGGTGCGCCGCTGAGTGTACGTACACAATAGCATAGGATGACCCAGAGGGCAAAAGCGATGGTCGAACGTGCGGGTGAAAGGAGACCAATGTTCGATCGACCGTCGCGCCGCGGGTCAGGGTTACGGTAAAGGTAAATCACTGAGCGGTGTGGGTTGCGACACGGCGTCTCACGGTTGGTCAGCGACGGCGCCGGCCTCCCAGGCGAACCGCGAGCGCGTACGGCCGAGGATTCGGAGCAACGGGGGGCCGACGGTGAGGACCAGGACGGCGTTACCGATTGCCCTGAGGAGATCGTAGGTGAGGGAGGTGACGAGGTAGAACCGAACGTAATGGGTAATAGCTTGTCGTATGGATAGGCCCGGTGACCAATAGAGACCGGCTGACGTTTGAAGACCAGGGGACGCAAACGGCCACGCGTAGAGATTGAGAAGCGCTCCGTAGACGAGACCCCACAGGGCACCGAACGCCGCAAGCAGGAGAAGCTGGCGACGGGGGCTTGGCAACGTGGGGAGCCAACCCGCGGTCAGACCGACCCAACCAGCTCCGAGCATCTGATAGGGCAGCCACGGCCCGAGCCCTCCAGTCAGAAACGCGGAAACGAGAAGCGTCAACGCGCCCATGATGAAGCCAAAGGAGGGCCCAAAGGTGGCACCAGTGAGTAAAATGAGGAGAAAGATTGGCGAGGCCCCGAGGAGCGTCGGGACGAGACGTAGCGTGGCATCGACGGCCACGAGCGCGCCCAGGAGTGCGACCATCTTTGCGGTGCCGGCTCGTGGCGCGCCCAGCCGGATTAGACGAGGTGCGGAAAGTTCAGCCACTATTGCAAGGAGGCACAGGAATACTAAGTGGCCAAGGACGAATGGCGCGGCGCCGGATCGTGCTTCCTGTTCGGCCGGGGCTGTGGTTGCGACGACGGGCAGGAGGAAGGGGTAAAAGAACGCGGCGAGGCCACTGACGCTGGCGACCGCGACGACCGCGGTACCGCGATGCCATCTGCGTTTCGGATGCGTCACAGAACGTTGCCCCAGGCGACGTGGACTCCGATGGAAGTTGCAGAACGGAAATTCGAGCTAGTGAGCAGTGCGGTGGCACGCTGTTTACCTTACTATAGGCTTGCCTGCAAACGCCGAGTTCCTCGAAGCCGTGGGACGGATAGCAGAATGGCAGTGACGTCTCCGCGCACCTGAGCCATGTCCGCGGTGCCTTCTAGCCTGCGAGAAAACCTCAACCGCGGAACCCTGAGACTGAACACCGTGCCGCTGGTTTGTTCCCTCGGACCGCCTTGATCTCCGCTCTCGTGGCGGAGCGTGCGGACACGCTGAATCGACAGGTGCAGCCCCGGAGTCGGCGTTGGGGCGCGGGAGGCGACGGCTGATGGCCGAGATAACCCTCGGAGACCTGCTCGCCTGGGAGTCAAGACTCCGTCTGGCTCGAGGGTTTGCCCCGCCGGATAAGGACGCAGACCGAACGGGTGTTTGGGCGGGCTCAGTCTCCGATCGGGAACTCACCTGGGCGGTAGCTGCCCGTGCGTCGGCACCGATGCTCCCGACGCTCCGAGGCGGTGAGTTAGTACTGCTTGCGCACCGCATTCTTGCTGAGACTGGGGTGGCCATCGCTCCTTTGCTGCGCGAGCTCGCGCTTCATGGGGTGGCCGGCGTGGTACTGGAGGCAGAGGCGGTGCCGCCGGGTTTACGAGCAGTCGGGGCACCGTTGCCAGTGCTGGTCATCCCTGTCGGCCCAATGGCGCTTGATCTTGAAAGCGATTTGAACCGCCTGCTGACGGAGAAACGCGGCGAACTCTACCGGCGTGGAACGGACATCGGACGTCTCCTCGCTGGATTGACAACTGCCGGGGCGGATGTTGGGCAAATTCTCGCCGCCGCCTCCGAGGCACTGGCACTTCCCTCAGCCGTCCTTGACGCGAAGGGCTCGCGACTTGCCGCCGCAGGGACGAGTACCGCGCTGGAAGAGACGGGGCGTTCTCCTTATCCGGGCCAGCACGCAGAATCAGGCGCGGCGCGGCATGAGGTTCGGCTCGCCGGCGGTGAAACGCTCATTCTTGGGCCGGTGGAAGCTGGCACGCTGGCGCTCGTCCGCTTAGCTGGCGAGCGCGTGGCTGTAGCCGTCGAGGCGGCTCTCACGCGCGCGGCGCAGACGCGTCCGCGGGGTCCAGCCCGAGCGACGGCGCTGGCCTCGTTCTTGACACAGCCGAAGTCCCAGAGCTCAGTCGATCGCCACGCGCAGGCGCTCGCTCTCGGTCTATCGAGTGAGGCGCGTTATCGCGTGGCGCTCGGGGCACCGGCGCTCGGTCTGACGGGGCTGCAGCGCGTACTTGCACCGTTGGGGACAGTTCAGGATGCGAGTACGGTCGACGGAGCGTTAGCCGTCATTGTCGATCTTCGCGTTTCAACCGGTAGCGAACGGCCACCAGCTGCGGCGTGGCAGCCGGTGCCGGCGTCTGATGGAGTAGCACCTCGCGGCGCACGGTCACATCCGTGGTTAGCACTTTCGTCGGCCGTCGCGGGGATCGGAGCATTGCACGAAGCAACGAGACAGGCTCGCTACGTAGCCCGGTTGCTGGAACGAAATGAGCTAAGGGGACCGGTCGCGCGGTTTGATGTTCTACCCGACCTTGGCGCCTACCGCCTTTTGTATGGCTATTGGGGACGAGAGGAATTGGCCCTCTTCGTAGAGCAAGCTTTGGGCGACCTGCTGGCGGGGGATCGACGAGGCGTGCTACGGAGGACACTCCGGGCGTACTTGGAAACTGGGGGTTCCCATGTCGAGGCCGCGTCGCAGCTTGACATTCACCGGAATACGTTGGCGTATCGGCTCAAGCAGATCGCGGCGATGACGGGGCAAGACCCGTCTGACCCAGGGAAACGACTGGCGCTTCATCTCGCGCTTTTGGCGACAGAGTTGCCGCCGGCGCCGGATTAGGCGCTCGACGAGCTGGTGCGAGAGGGTAGAGATGGGCACGAGCGCTGGGGTGTCCGGCACGCGGCGTGTGGACATGCTGGAGATTAGTATGATCTCCAACGATGGCCAAGTTTGCGTGCCGACCCAAACCGGACGTTCACGGTGCTTTGGCGTTAAGCCCGAGACCAGGTCTTGAAGCGGGGCGGCGCGGTAGCGAAGGGTGTTGTCGATCGCGAGGCGGCGAGGGTGTCCGTGGACGCGGCGGACCGTTTAACGGTCCCATCACGGGGATTCCAATAGTGTTACGAAGCGGAGAGTTGTTCTTGGAGCCGTAGGTAATCCGCCTCGGTGAAGTCTTGATGAGCGCCCGCAGTTTCGAACCAATGTTGCCAGAGGTCGCCGAGATTCTTTTCACTTGCCTCCTCGAACGCCGCGCGAAGGTCGGACGGCGTCGCAATCTCAAATCGGTTTCGCTCGTAATACGCCCGCAACCCACGGTTGAAGGCGTCGTCACCGATCGCTGTGTGGATTGCATCAAATCCGAGCGCCGCTTTCGCGTAAACAATGGCGCCATACGAGCCCTCGTTTGGAAACTCGTCGGTCGGTTCATCAACGATTGCATCGCCGGAGGTGAAGAGCGTATTGAAATACCAAAGCTTGATCGATCGGTCGAACTGCTTTCGGGCAAATGAGCCGTCGTACTGGTGGGTGAAGTAGACGATGGTGGAATCATATTCAGCGAGACCTTCATCGAGGAAGGCGTGGACGTACTGATTGTTGCCGACGACCCCGTACCACCACTGGTGGGCCACCTCGTGGGCGATCACGAATTCGAGGTAATGGGGGTCGTCCACCGATGAGCCAGCGTACAAGTTGTCGCCGATAAAGAGCAGCTTCGGGAACTCGACGCCCGCGGCGCCGCGCAACGAGACCTCCGCTAAGTTGAGCTCTTGATATGGGTATGTCCCGTAGAGTCGGCTGTACAGCGTCATCGCTCGGACCGCGTATTCGAGCACCCTCGCTCCAGCAGCCGCATCGTCCGGGTGGTAAAAGGATGTTACGACGGTTGCGCCCACCTGGCGGCTCGTGAACGTGAAATCGTCGCCGGCGACGATCGTAAAATCCCGGACTGGACCAGCGATAAAATGCCGCCGAACGTTTCCTCCGGTTGGCTCACTGCCCGTCAAATGGCCGGACGTCACGAGCGCCATCGCGGCTGGTGCCGTGAGCGAGACGTCAAAGAGCGCGGAGTTGGAGAAGATAGGATCGCCATTGACACTGACGGGCTCGAGATTCCAGCCGCTCTCGTCAACGCCAGCGAGCAATGGAAACCAGTGAGCCAGAGCCCATGTTCCGCTCCCTGGTTGAATCGCGAAGATACCGTAGCTTTCACGCGGCTGGACGGGTACCGTCGCCGTAAACGAGAGCGTGACGTTCGTCGAATCACCAGAGGGTAGTGGCGCCGCGAGCGGAACGCGCAGGACGCTATTTTCAACGCTTACTTCGAAACGCGTGGGTGCGCCCATAATCGACGCGCTGTGCACGACGAGGTCGCCCTCGGCGTAGGTGACCGCGTTGGCGTACAACCGAAAATAAATGCTGTTGAGAGCGCTTTCGGTGTTATTAACGAAGTCGAGATCGACGGAGCCCGAGATCACGCCGGGCCGGTCAGGAGCGCCAGGGCGAAGAGCGGCTTCGATTCGATATCGCGAAAGACGGTTGGACGTAGCGGCTATAACGGCGGCGCGTTGCGATGGAACGACCGCATCGTAGAGCGCCGAGGTAGTGGTTGTCTTCGAGGGGACGTCGGCCGGGACCGGTGCGAATGGGTTGTTATCTCGCTCGGGAGGGAAGGTACCGGCAACTCGCGCGCTGGTATAGCCGGCGTCGACGGCGGAGGCTAGCGAACCGAATGCTAGCATGCAGAATAAGGCGAGCAAGGTAAGGCTGGGGACGGATCCAGTTCGTAGCTGTCGCGCCATGCTGGCCCCCGGAGGCAAGTTCCGCGAGTGATAACGAGCAAAGGTGCGACGACTGCACATAAAAAGAGGTGGACGGGGCCATTCGGAATGCGCCGCGACCGCTGACGTCTGAACCGGAAAAATCCGGGGCGCGACATTGATTGTACGTTAGCTGGAGCGTTCCACCATTGAGGAAGACGGTGTTGGAACCGGACGCGCCGCCGATCGGGCTTCGAACTCACCGCGCACTGTACGAGGAATTGCTGACCCACTTGTTGGCCGTGGTCCCGCTGGAGGCCGTTGGCCTCCTTGGCTGTGTCGCGGAAGGAGAGTGGTCGCGAGCGGTTTCCTTTTATCCAGGGGACAACGTCGACGCATCGACCACACGATATACTATGGACCCGGCGGCGGTATTAGGAGCGTTCCGGGTGATGGGCGGGCGCGGGCAACGATTCGGGGCAAGCGTTCACTCTCATCCGGCAAGTCAGCCCGTGCCGTCTGCAACGGATCTTCGCGAATGCCACTATCCGGATGCTTTGCTTGTCATCGTCAGCCTGATGGAGCCAGCGCCATCGAGCCGTTGTTGGCGAATCGTGTTCGACGAGGAAGGTCAGCGAGCCGAATCGGCGGTAGAACTTCTTTTCGTGGTGGACGAAGATTATGAAGACTCTCCTAACAGGAAGGTCTTGGATGACAACTGACGAATTCGGTCAAATGGGTACTCTCGGAAGGGACAACACGTGAGGGGCGAGAACCTCAGCCCGAGCAACCGATGGATACCAATTATGGATCGGCGATCTCGCAGAGGAATGGGCAAGCATGGACGCTAGGATCGACGCGTCGAGGATCACGAGGGGTTCGGAGCGGGAGTACCGCAACGCGGTTACTGCAGCACCATCGCTGAGCAACGACGCGCTGATCCTCCGGCTCCACTTCGCAGTCAATCATTTGTCGCGCTGGTTGACGCCGATCCATGATCAAAGCGTTCTGCAACGCTCAGTTCATCGTGGGGAGCCCACGGTTAAGTCGCTGGTGCTCGCGATGAGAGACGAAGAGCTGAAGATTTTTCCCTACCTGTACGCCGTCTCGGTGCAAACGTTTCCTGATCTCGACCAACTGGCGCCGATGCAGCGATCGGTTGAGGTGAATCGGCAAGACGACCTCGCGACCACGATTGAAATCATGGCTGAGTTTCGACGACTCCGGCAGAGCACATGCTCATTGCTCCGGAGTTTGCCAGATAATGGCTGGGCACGAGAGGGGGTCAGCCGCCGAGAGCACAACTGGACGATACGGCAGTTGGCGGAGCATCTTGCTGTGCATGATGAAGCGGTCCTGACGCGGCTCGATCGTGCCTTGGCGAGAACCGGCGCGCGGACGGAGATTGCGTCAACGTCGCGCGCGCCGCTTGGTGATCTCCTGCGACTCTCCCAGGCGAACCCACTCGTGTGATAGACCGAATTGTGGCATCAGTCGTCCGCCTGGTCCGAGCGGGAGCATGCGGTACTCCCTGGTGCGGTTCAACGCCGGAGCGCAGCGGCGCAAGAGTGATGGGACGATGGGAGGCGGCCGATGGATGACCGCGGGATGGTCATTGCCTCAAGCGGGTCGGCTGAGTCGCTCGGGAGAGAATTCTTTGCCGCGCTCGATGCCCGGGACCCCCGCCGGCTCCGCGCCACGCTTGCCAATCACGCGACGTTCCGTGCTCTGCCCCACAGTGAGGTCGTCCGACCGGCTGACGAAATCGTTGCCTATTTTGGAACCGTTGTCTCGTCATATCCAACGGCGCGATGGGAGGTGACAGACGTCATAGCGGCGGATGAGCGGGCCGCAGTGCAGTTCATTGTCCGGGAGTACGCGGCACCGCTCGGGCGCGAGCTCATTTCAGAGCAAGTGGCGCTCGTGCGTTGCGCCGAAGGTCGAATCGTCAATCTTACTGGTTACTACGACACGGCTGAGTTCCATCGTCTGTTCTGGGAAGACGGCGCGGGGGAGTAGGTAGGTGGTGTATCGCGATCGGGGATTGCGATCGCCAGATGAAACGATTGTTTGGCTCCCCAACGGGAGCAGCCTCGGCTATGACGGAGTCATCCAGACAGCAGTACGCCATCAGAGAGGCGTGATTGAAGCGAGCGACGGCAACCGCCGCGCGGGCGACCGATCTTGTTTCCTGCCTCGACCAGATGGCTAAGCTGCCGAGCAGACGTCTTGCCCTGCGGCCCACTGAGGTCGTCACTCACCACGACTCGGGTCAAGGATTGAATGCAGTCTGTGTGCGCGATGAGCCCCGACGGCTTCTCCCGGATGTTCTTGGTTGCCCCGTTCGTGAATTGTCAGAAACGAGTGTTTGCTGTGGATTCGGCGGCGCGTTTTCATTCGATTTCCCAGCGGTCGCAAAGCGGCTATTGGACAGTAAGTTTGACGACGCGGAGGGGATCGGCGCGAAGACGGTAGTGACGGATTACCAAGGTTGTTTTCTCCATCTTCGGGCAGGGTGTGACGCCAAAAGTCGAAGGCTTGAGGGTCTGTACGGCGCCGAAGTGCTGGCTGAGCACTTCAAGTGCGTGGAGCGCGACTCGCCAAAGTCCGGGCACAGGCAGGCTCCTCGGTGGAATACCCTCGTCGATGGTGAAACCGGGGTGAGGCACTCGTGAGCATGACCGGCCAGAGTGGCGCCGAGGAGCGGAGACCTGTCTCGCCCGTACCTACGCTCATCCTTTTTGACCTCGATGACACGCTTTGCGATTACGCCGCCGCTCGCAGGCAACGGCTGCAGATTGCATTTTCCCTTGGGCACGGAGGAAACAACCCGTCCCCGGCTCATCTTGAACGGATGGTGTCGGAATCGGTAGAGATGAGGGCGCATGGCTCGGATCATTTTCCCGACCTCTTCCGACGGCACGGGATTGGAGACCCCGCAGGTCTGGCGGAGGCGATCGACTGGTACCGCAGAAATCAGCTACATGGGCTTGGGCTCTTTCCGGATGCCATTGCCACAATCAACGCACTTAGGGGCGCGACGATGGTAGGAAATGCGACGCCTGTTCGTCGTATCGGGCTGGTGACGAACGGCCCAAGAGATATACAACGGAGCAAAATTGACTGGCTCAAGATCGGTGGCCTGGTCGATTTCTCGATTATTTCGGAGGAGTTCGGCGTCTGGAAGCCAGACCCCGAGATATTCCAAGAGGCCCTGCGCCTTGGCGGAGCGACCACGGACGAGACCGTCTTCGTCGGGGATTCGCCGGAACATGATATTGCAGGTGCGCGAGCTGCACATATCCGAACTATTTGGATAAACCGAGCGCGCAGGGCATGGTCCGAACCGACGTTTTGCCCAGATTATGAGATCGACCAGTTATCCGCCTTAGTCCCGTTGCTGGTGCCGGAGGTCGGGGAAACGCCACCATTGCGATGATGTCTCAACGGCTATGTACGCGGACTTTTCGGTGAAAGAACACGTTGCTACCGCCATGGTGGAGGTCGGTTCCGGCGTGAGCGAAGCCGACGAGCCAGTGGTTTCTCGCGTGGTGAACTTGGTGCTGCCGCTGGCGGCTTGCGCCGTACACGCGGCACCGGAGAGCTAGAGAGCGTTTCGAGGGCCTATACACGAGCTGGGCGGCGCAGGATGGACCTTCCGCTCGGTGGGTCGCGTGAATGATCCTGTTCTTGAAATGTATCTTTTAGACCGGGCGTGCAAATTCATCATCTTCAAATTAGGAGCGGTCGCGTTCCCTTGGTTCCGTAGAAGACATAAGGTGTGTAAATGAATCAGAACGAATCCAGCCCGCGCAGTGGTGTTCCGGCCTGTCGCCGCCCGTGGCGTGGGATGACGCGCCGAGCGTTTGCGGGTGGCGGACTATTGAGTTTGCCCCTCATTTGGCGGCACAGTGGACTGTCCATCGCCGTAACGAGCACGTCCGCATCACGGGTCGCGGTAGGGAGTCGGGGTGCCGCTTCTCCCGCGGCCAGTCCAGCAGCCGCTACGGCGGTCGCGACGCCACGACTAAGCATTGTGCGGGACCAGAGACCGCATTACCGAGAAATGCCGGTACAGGGGGGAACTCTCCGGATGGTACGGCCGCCGGGCGACCGAAGGGACTTCAGCCCCGTCGCATTCCGTCAGGATTTCCAGGTCCCTATCAGTTACCTAGATCCGCTCGTACGGCCGGATGAGGTCACGATGGAACCCGGTCACTGGCTCGCAGAGAAGTGGGAGTGGAGCGATGGCGGCCGGGTCATTACCTACACGCTACGCTCCGATGTCGCCTGGCATGATGGAACGCAACTAAACGCGGTCGATGTCGCGTTCTCGTTCTACGTCTATCGGGACGACGTAGATAGCAACGTCCGTCATCTGTTCGCGTCGATGGTGGCCGCGGAGGCAATGGATGATCGAACGGTCCGCGTTACGTTGAGCCGCTCGGATGGAGGATGGCTCTTCAACGCCTCGTCGCAGTTGATCTTCCAGCGCTCCCAGTATGTTCGTCACTGGATGTCTCGACCCGCGGGCGAACGCACGTTGAGTGGATTCGACTGGGGTAAAAATTTTCCGCAGGGAACCGGGCCGTGGCGGATTGCGGATTGGAACGAGGACAGCGTTGCTTTCACCCGGAACGAAGCGTACTGGTCCGATCCGCCAGCGTTCGAGCGGATGATTTTGACCTGGGAGGAGAGTCCCGCCCGCCAACTATCTTCCTGGCGGGCAGGAGACGTCGATATCGTCTGGCCGATCTCGGCGGAGGCTGTGGACCGTGTCGACGATACGAACGGGCGTCTTTACGTCGCCGACGCCGCTTCGGTTATGTTCGCGGCCTTCAACTTTGGCAATTCTGCCCGTGACGAGCCAGGAATCTTTCACGACGTCCGGGTTAGGCAGGCACTCTCGCTGGCGATTGACCGGCGGCGGTACGCGACCGAGGTGTTTGGGACCTTCATTCGGCAGCGAGGGGCGGGTACGGTGGCCCAACCGTGGGCGAACGACCCCGAACTTACGAGTCCGCTCCAAGATCTCACCGCCGCCCGCGATCTTTTGACTACCGCGGGTTGGGTCGATGCGGATGGCGATGGCGTCCTTGATGATCCGTCCGGCCAGCCCCTCGCTCTGTCGGTGATTGTCCGGGAGGACGCCCGGCCAGAGCTCCTCGCCGTGCTCGCGAGCCTCGCGGGGGATTTCGCGAGTGTGGGAATCGTGCTCGATGTTCAGCCGCTGGGGCTTAGGGAGTTCCAAGAACGGTCCACGGCGACACGCGATTTCGATTTGGCAGCGTTTGCCTATGACCTCTATCCAGGATTCACGGACTTCGATCTTTACGGCTCAGAATGGGATGTTCGCCACAACCCTCAAGGGTTTAACGTTGGCGGCTATCAAAATGACGAGGTCGACGCGGCGATCAAGGACGCCTTGAGCGTGGTCGCCGTCGCTGCGCAACGAGACGCTCTCCTCCGACTCCAGCGCGCCGCTGACAAGGATCTCTTCGGGCTTTGGCTGGGATTCCCTCGGGAGCTCATTCTCGTTCGCGAGAGCGTGCTTGGCTTTCAACCAAACAAGGTCTGGCAGACGGCGGATACGCGGAAGTTGTGGTTGGCCAGCGAAGGGAAGGGGTAGGGCGAGAATCGAAGTTGGTTGGCGGCACGGCGACGTTGGCATCAGGAGGGAGTGGCATCGGCGGTGCTGACGGGGCTGGCGCGTAGACCGTTCAGTGTGAAGGGGTACCGTGAGCGGGCCGCAACCATTCGAGATCGCACAGCGTGATGATCATTGTCCGAGGGGAAGAACCCGAAGACCGGCCCGGGGCCCGCTCCGTCGCTTCTTCATCCCTCGTTCGACGATTGGCGATCGTCGGCATTTTTGCCAACGCCTGACGCATAGCCCGGCGGATCGCTCGCCGGAAACGACTCCTCAGATGCCTCTTCAACGACGTCCGTAGGACCGCTCGTATCCACCCGTTCTTCCCGCACTTCTTCAGGGTCGGCGCTATAAACGACCTTCCCTAGCCCGCGCGTCTCGCGTGGTGCTTGATCTTTGACCATAGTGCCATCCCTTTCGACGCCAGGTTTGCCGGGCGAATCACCCCGGCCATCAACTGGTTGCTGGGGACCCTTCCAATTATGGAACCTCAACAGGTTCAGCTTTTAATCCTAGCCCACGGCATGACGGGCAGGGTTCCAGGATAAACCGCTACGTTCCACCCGCTACCGACGTGGCGCAATCGCGTCACTCAAGTGTACGGAGCCGCCCGGCTATGGCGCTACCCCGCCGAGCGTTTTGTACCGAGGTAGGCTTTGGAGGCTTGTCTTGGACAACCCACATTTCACAGGCAGAAGGGGGCGTTCCGGCTGTTCTCCGAGCTCGAGACGCGATGGGCATCGTTGGCGCCGCGCTGTGATCCACGATGGGTGCGAACGTGGAGCGAAAAGCGCTCTTCTGGCAGAGAGGAGTTCATTTGAGCGTCAATGATCGGTGGGAGCCGGCCGTTTTTGCCTTCTTCAGACTCCAACGAGTAGATCGGTCCGATTCCGCGCCAGTGCAGTGCGTCGCCCGTGTTCGGTACGTTGCAGTCGCTCTCCGGCGTACATGAGCACACATGCTCTAACTGACCGTTGTTTGCGCGATTGCGAACGTGCCTAGTGCTGTCTCCGACGAGTTGCTGGTCCATGCGGTATCCTCGGGCTCATGCAAGCTCCGCTGTTCGTGCGTCCGCCCAGCGAGGAGGAGCGGCAGGCCCTGGCGGCCGGTCTGCGCTCCGCGGA
>JAABUN010001624.1_pt1 | contig 47743 bp, 44 predicted proteins | sample 5559311 | NCBI WGS metagenome assembly JAABUN01 (sample SAMN10711877, study PRJNA513370) | rock metagenome | isolation source: Antarctica rocks | place: Antarctica: Victoria Land, Siegfried Peak sud
CATTTGATGCCTGACAGAGCACTAGTGGTCTGTCAGGGCTGATCTGCCATGAACGGTCGAGCGGGCCGCACCTCCCGTCGTACGGGCGGACTCCATGTCCGCCCCAAACGGTGCCGCCAAGGCCGGCGGTTGACGCGTGACAGACCACTAGGGTCTATCAGGGCTGATCCGCCATGAACGGTCGAGCGGGCCGCACCTCCCGTCGTACGGGCGGACTCCATGTCCGCCCCAAACGGTGCCGCCACGGCCGGCAGTTGACGCGTGGCAGACCACTAGCCGAAACACGCAAGCAGGTATCTCGTGGGATGCTTGCGCGGATCTAGGCGGAGGAGGCCAACGCGCTGCCGATGTGATCGGTCAACGTGGTGGCGATTCCGGTCGCGGATCTTCTGCGCTCGGCCGCATGTCCGGTGCTCACTGATGCGATAACCCCCGATTCGTCTTCGTACACCGTCACCTGCACATCCGCCGATAACGCAGGCTGTTCCACAGCTAGCGGATCGGCCCACGCCGATCCAGATGGTGCCTCGCGAGGGGACCACCTGCAGCCGGACGATCAGGCTGTTCGTCAACTCGAGCAGCCAGCGCGGACATCCATCTTCTCGCGTCACCAGCAGTGGGTGACCGTCGATATGAGCATGTGCAGCCAGCATGAGTCCTCGTGAACGAGAGATCGCATCGACCGCCGAACCAGCGGCCGGGACGGGAAGAATAAGAGGCGTCTGCAGTGGACCGATGATGTCATCCAATCCGGAGAGTGTCCGATTCGCCGCGGACATTTCGACGATCAGTGAACCCGGATTCAGGTCGCCGGCGATCGTCTGCGCCAACACACCGAGGAAGATGATCGCTGTCGACGCCCGTTCTCGCGTCCGGACGCGTTTCAGCAGTTCGTAGGTTTCGCCGGTGAGCACAATGTCCTCGACTCCAGCGGTTCTGAAGCGCGAGGTGACGTCATCGTCATCGAGCCCGAAGGCCTGATTCGCCGTACCGGCCTCGTCGGCGGCCCGGAGAAGCTGGCTCCAGTACGCGACATGATGGGTGAATTCCCCCGAACGCTCCCGCGTCCGCTGCCACTCCGCATAATCCCCGTATTCCACGACGGGCGAGTCGTCCAGGGCTCCGCCAGACAGCAGCTTCAGCAGTTGGTCGCCGATGATCGCGACAGACCAGCAGTCGGCCGCGAGGTCACTGACCGAGACGCACAGTCTGTCCTCGCCCGCGAATTCCATCAGCCCGAAACGAATCAGATCGCTCGCTGCACCGCCAGTGGCCAGGCATTGCGACAGAGTCAGCCGAGGACATGGCATCCGAGCCTCGATTCGCAGCGGCTGCCAGCCCGCTGCGAGGGGCTCCCCGACCTGCTGGACCAGCCCGCCGGATTCCTCGTTCAGCTCGGATCGCAACATCTCCCACACCGATTGACCAAGGTACGCACCGCACGGCCGGGGTCCTGACCCCGCGGCACCGGGGCACCGTGAACGACGACCATTCGGCCGTCTCCGGCCGCCACTGCCTGCGGAGGAGCCACTCCTGCTGGAGTGAGACGGGGAACCTCAAACCGGTCACGCCGGCATCATGACCCGCTGGGCCTCCCCGCCGCGGCCGGCAACCGGGTCCTCGGTCGTCATCGGTAGCCATCCGCTTGCTGCCGATACATCGCCGCGTAGGCGCCGTCGAGGGAAAGCAATTCGTCGTGCGCACCCATCTCGCGGATCTCACCCCGGTCGAGAACGACCACAAGATCAGCGAGCTTCGCACTGGCGAACCTGTGTGATACGAGGATTGTGATCGCTCCCCGCTCCGACTTGGCCCGCCGGCTGAGTTCCATTGACGCCAGGAAGATTCGTTCCTCGGCATCGGCATCCAACGCGGAGCTCGGTTCGTCCATGATCAGGAGGAGAGGTTGAGATCTCATCATGGAACGGCTGATGCCCACCCGCTGCCATTGGCCACCGGACAGATCGACGCCATCCGAGAACGATCGGCCCAGCTGCGTGTCCAGGCCTCCCGGGAGCTCCGCAACCAACTGCTCCGCGCCACCGGACGCCATCGCTGACTCGATCCGCCGACGATCGAACCCGGCGGTCAAATCGCCGAGCCCGACATCATCGCGGAGGGAGAACTCCATCCGGCTGTAGTCCTGGAAGAGCGCGGCCATGCGATCTCGCCAGGAGGCCGTGCTCAGGCTGCGAAGATCGACGCCGTCGACCAGGATCCGTCCGCTACTCGGCTCGCAGAGCTTCGACAGCAATCTGACAACCGTCGACTTCCCAGCGCCGATACTGCCCACCAACACGACGGATGACCCCGCCGGAAAGTGTGCATTTAGGCACCGGACCGCCGGTTCGTTCCGGGAATCATAGGTGTAGGAGACGTCCTCCAGCACGATGCCGCTGTGGAGCCGGACTGGCGCGTCCCGGCCGCCGCCGTTACCTCCACCGTAGGACTCTGCCGCCGTGAGGATCTTCCGATAGCGGGCAACATTATGCAGGCCGGACGAGATGTTCCCGGCGCTTGCCGTGACCCGGCTGAGCAACGAATTGATCCGCCCGCCGAGTGCGAGCACGAGAACGAAGTCACCGATCGTGCCCGATCCGGACAACACCTCATGACCGACCCAGACGAGCGCCAAGACGTAACCGGCACCGAACGCAAGATGTCCCGCACCGCTGACCAAACCGGCCCGCAGACTGGCCACTCGCAGCCGCCAGTCGACCGAACGATTCAGCGCATCCAACCGCTCGCGCAGCGGACGATCCACGGAGTACAGGCGAATCTCCTTCGCGCTGTCGGGTGTGGTCAGCAGCTCGTAGACGTGCCGTGCGCGTCGCTGGTCCTCGGCGACAGCCACCGTAGATCGATCGATGATCCGCCCGTTCCGCGCCGAGCGAACCAGCGGAAAGATGCCGAGCACCGGAAGTGCCAGCAAGATGTGCGAGACCGATCCCAGGAGCCAAAATGTCGTTACGGTCGAAACCAGCAGGCCGAAGCCACCGATGACGCTCGAGAGGCAGTTGCCGATGGCCTGGCCACGACCACTCAACACCTCGACCTCGTCGGCGATGTCCGACCGCTCGTAGACATCCAGGGAGTCGACCCGGTTGAAGGCTGCTGTGATGTCGAGGTCGACCAGGTGCGCGATCCTGTCGACCAAATTCGTCTCGAATGTGAACCTGAGCCATCCCGACACACCTTGGACTACCCCGGCGAGGCCGAGTCCGGCTACAGTCAGCAGCAGCTGACCCCGGTCTCCGTCGACCGCTGCGTCGAGTACCAGTTTCAGCCAGAACGCATACAGCACCGACGTCAGGTTGTCGACGGCGGAAAATGTGCTGATCAGTACCAGGCTCCGGATGCTGGTGCGCTTCGCGAGGCGAAGCAGCTCCACTAGAGCGCCGCCACGATTCATTCCGGTCATGGCTTGACCTCCACCGGGTCAAAACCTGTGCCGGTATCATCAGCGAGGCTGTATCGCTTGGCCTGAAGCGTGAACATCCGGGCATATTCGCCGTCGGCACTCATCAGCTCGGTATGTGAACCCTCTTCCACGATGCGGCCGTCCACGAGCACCACAATCTTGTCAGCGCGCCGCACGCTGGACATCCGATGGCTGACGAGCAGCGTCGTGACGCCTTGCGCCTGCTCCACGATCTGATTGAAGAGGTTGATCTCCGTCGAGATGTCCATGTTCGCTGTAGGCTCGTCGAGTACCAGCACTTGCGCCCCGGCAGCCAACCTTGCCCAGGCTCGGGACAGCGCTACACTCTGCCACTGCCCACCCGACAGGTCCGTACCACCCTCATATCGGGGCGACAGCGGCGTAGACCAGTCGATCGAGTCGAGGAGACGGTCCGCGCCCGAGAAGCGGTCCGCCGCCAGCAGCTCGTCTGGACCGGCCGCATGATCTGCGAGGACGATATTCTCCGCGAAACTCAGTTCGTACCGGATGAAATCTTGGAAGACGGCGGCGTAGCTTCGTTGCCACTGCTCCTGATTCGACGCCGAGAGATCGTTGCCGTCCAGACTGATCGTGCCGCTGTTGGGAAGGTACAAGCCACAGATCAGTTTGATCAGGGTTGACTTGCCCGATCCGTTGGCGCCAACGATAGCGGTGGTTTTCCCGGCAGGAATCTCCAATGACACGGACGCCAGGATCTGCTTCGAGGTCCGTGGATACGTGAAGGAAACATCGTCCAGGCGCGGTGCGACCGGGCCAGCACTGCTGTGTAGGTCCGTCGTGCCAGTCAAGGCGCGCGGCGTCGTATGGTCCAGACGCCGCAGCGCCGGTATGATCTGAGCTCCTCGTGCGACGGCCAGATCGAAGGGGCCGAAGAATATTCCGGACGCCGTCAGCGCGGCTTGGAGATAGACCGCCAGGGCAGACAGCGATATGGCCTTCTCGATGGCCGCATGCCCGAGCGCATAGAACGCCATCAAGAGCAGCAGCATGCCGATGAAAGCTCTGATCGGCTCAACCCCCTTGGCTTCCCAGCGCTCATTCCAGATTCCAGTCATGATCTGCCGCCACTGCGAGTCAAACCCGTCCCGGAGCCATTCGCCGAATCCGAAGATCCGCGACTCCTGGCCAACCTGCCGCGACGAGAGAATCAATTCCCGGGCATAATCGGACCTTCTGAACTCCTCGCTCGACGATACAGCGGACTCGGCGGTACGGCGGAACCCCTGGACCGGGAGATGACGGTGGACCAATGGCCAAACGGCCAACACGACCCCGAGCCACACCTGGTAGGTAGCCAAGATGACAGCCGCCGCGAGAGCGGCCAGCCGCAGGGACAGGATCGTGCTGTAAGCCCCCGCGATGCTCCCAGGCGGGAACTTTGTCGTCGACAGTCCTGCCGCAACGGCGCTCGCGTCCCGGGCTGCTGGATTCTCAAGGTGGTCAATGCCCGCGGTCCGGCTGTAGATGTCGCTGATCTGACGCTGAACCCGGGCATCGGCACGCCGACCTAGGCTGTCGGCAACCGTGTTGACGAGCGGGCTCAGAAGCTGGGGCAGGATGTAGAGCGCACCGACGACGATCAGTGGCACAGCCATCGCCGCAACGCTCGATTCTCCCGATGCGACCGCGTCCTGCGCAGATCGCACCAGCCATCCGGTGGCCAAGGCGAAACCTATCGGCGCCGCAGCACCCAGCACTGTCAGGAGGACCAAAGCTGTGGCCATCGCTGGTGAGCTCTTGCCCACCAAGCGAACCAGTTGAAGCTGCGTTCGCAGATCTCCAAGGTGATGTTCGAGGTGCTGCTTGAGGCCCACTTGATCCACCTGCTCCATCGGTCGGTTTTCGTACGGATGCTCGAATGTGCCCCAGGTGATCAGCGCAACCGGCGAGGCCGGCCGCCAAGCACATGACTTGGCGCCGGTGGGCGAGGTTCTCACCAATCCGGCCGTGTCACAGTTGCACCATCACGACGGCGGGCACGATCTCGCGTATCCCGCGAGTCCGGCAAAGGTCGATGATCCGCGTGCGGTCCCGAGGCTCCCGGACTAGAAGCCATCCCGGTGGAGTGAGCCCTCGCTCTATGGATTCCGGCGAGACATGGAAGCCAGAGTCTCTGAACTCGAAGACTTCCCGACGCCTCGCCCGAAGTGACCGCAGTCCCTGCTCGACAACCACGGCTGGAGATCCCAGTGAACCGGGTACTTCGATCAGCAGGTTCACATGAGCGATGCCACCGCTGCGCACCAGCCGAGGTAACGCGGAGCACAGCTCGTGGAGCAACCGTCTCCCCGCCTCGGCGAAGTCCGTTCGCCACTCTCCGATCGATGCCGGCGCGTTGAAGATCAGATGGTCTCCCCCGCCCAGCGCAACCATCTCCGCGCCGAGGAGATTTCCCTCGACCACCCGCGGCGGCTGATCGTTGATGACAGAGTTCATGCAGGTGTATCGGACCGCGGCAGGTTCGATATCAACGGCAATGACCAAGTCGTAGTCGGCAGCCTGCGAAATCCCGATCACCCCGCTCCCGCAACCGCCGTCGATCAGTACGCCGCCACCGCCCACGGCGCCCGCTCGCCGCGGAACGTTGAAGGTCGACTCGTGCGGAGGCATCACCAAACCGCCGGTGTCTCGCATCGAGGGTCATCCGCTCCCGGGCTCGAAGTCGAACAGCCTGTCCGAGACGTAGTACCCGGCCTCGAACGGCGACACGGACACCGTCGCGGAGACGGAGTCGCGTCGCACCTAGACCCAGCCGAGCGACTCGAGTGTCTCTCGAAGGGTCCCTCGAGACACTTCTTGATAAAGGGAATGCGGGACCAGCAGTCCGAGAACGAAAAGGTCGGCAAGCAGATGCCCTTCGCTGTAGCCCGAGGTGCGTCCCAGACTCGTCTGAACCATGGCGTAGGCAGCGGCCGACGCCAAACAGATCGGCTATTCCCCCCGCTCGCACGAGGCCGACCGCGAACGCCTCCGTGAAACCGCAGGAACGGAAGAGCACATCGAGCCTCGCAAGTCGCCGCAACTCTGCCTGCTCCAGCCGATTCGCGGCATGCCACTGAACCGCGCGATCGTCTCCGCAGTGTTCCGTCATCTAGTACTACAACGGCACTTTGGTCGACTTGCGCCTGCATTGGAGCATGGAGGCTGCCCATGGATATGCCGCAACCTGATCGCACCCCGCTCGCCCAGATCATCGATTGGCGGGGGGAGCTGAAGACCGTCCACACCCGGATCGCGCCACGTTTTGCCCGTCCTGAAGTTCGGGCCGGGGCGGACCGCGATCTTGCCGGACTGCTTGCCCCAGTCGCGCGCCGCAACGGCTGGCACCTCGCCGAGCAGATTGGGGAGCGCACCCCGGATGGGGTCCAGCGGCTGCTGCGGACCGCGCGCTTCGATGCCGAGGCCGTGCGGGACGATCTCCGGGACTACCTCGATCGCGCCCTGTATCTGCCGAACGCCTGGGCCGCCGACCAGGATCGGCGGCGGGACGCGGGCGTGCCACCGGAAGTCACCTTTGTGACCAAGCCGGCACTGACTCGGACGATGCTGGCGCGGGCGTTCGCCGCCGAGGTGCCGGCTGGGTGACGGGCGACAGCGTCTACGGCAGCGACAGCAAACTGCGCTTCTGGCCGCAAGCACAGGGGTGACCCTATGTGCTGGCGGTGACGGGCGCCCATCGTGTCTGGCAGGGTGGCCGTCAAGCGCCGGGTCGCGGGCGTGGTTGCCACACTGCCGGACGAGCGGTGGCGGCGCATGGATGTCGGGGCCGGGAGCAAGGGGCCACGCCTGTATGATTGGGCGCACATCCGCTTGCCGTACGACACGGCGCCAGGGTGTGGCCAGTGGCTGCTGGTCCGGCGCGCCGTGGGGGATCCCGACGCGCTGGCCTATTATCGGGTCTTCGGCCCCGAGGCCACGCCACTGGCGGAGATGGCGCGGGTCGCCGGCAGGCGCTGGGTGATCGAGGAAGGCTTCGCACGGGCCAAGGGCGAGGTCGGGCGGGATCAGTATGAGGTCCGGCGTTGGGAGGGCTGGCATCGGCACATCACGCTTGGGTTGCTGGCCCATGCCTTTCTGGATGTCACGCGCGCCGCGGCGAACGAACCGACGGCAAAAAAAGGGGGCGCCCACGACCTGATCCCGCTGACCACGCCGGAGGTGCGGCGTCTGCTGCGCGTGCTGGTCCAGCCGGTCGCGCGACAGCGCTGCCCTCTGGACTGGTCGTGCTGGCGACGCCACCGCCAAGCCGAGGCCCGGGGGGCGCACTACGAACGACGGGCCCCACCCCCGGAAGTGCCGTTGTAGTACTAGCGGCGGCGGCCTCTTCTCGGAACGCGAAGGGTTTCGGCGATGGCCTCTCGCCATTCGTCCGAAATGGTCCGCTGACCGAGGACTCCCGGAGCGATCTGGCGATGGAGGTGAATGAAACGGTCGGCGGTGAAGATTCCGCGATAGTGGCCGTCTTCGGTGACTGGCACCGCCCAGCGATTCAACTTGCTCATGTTGCGCTGCACTTCGAACACGGAATCATCGATATCCGCGACGTACACCGAGCGGTCCATCGCGTCGGCGACCGTCTTGCCGGCAACGCCTCCCTGAAGCCCGTCGAGCAACTGCGACCGCCAAAGCATTCCGACGACCTTGCCACGATCGGTCACGACGAGATCGCGCGCCCCGCCCCGCAGGGCGAACGTGAGCGGTTCCCCCGGAGAGATGCCGCCCATGTCCCACAGTGCATACTGGCCGACTTTCAACCGCCGCATCGCGGACTGCACGTGCTCCATGCGTGACTCGGAGCGAGCGGCGAACAAGACGAAGACGCCGAGCATCGGCACAATCGGATTGCGCATCCAGATGCCAAGGATTACCAACAGGATCGCGAGGATGATTCCCATTACCACCGCGATCGACGTCGCGCGGGCGCGGCCCGCCAACGGCGTCAGTGCCGCCCGCAGAATGCGCCCGCCGTCCACGGGAAACGCGGGAAGCAAATTGAAGGCGAGCATGAAAAGATTGGTGAGCGCCAGATAGGCAAACACACTGCCCAGGGTGAGCGAATCAAAGAACGCCGCACCCGGAAAGAGCGCCGTCCGCCCCACGAGCACCCACACCAGAGCGAGCGGCGGGAGCAATGCCACGGTAATCGCCAGATTCATCGCCGGTCCAGCCAGAGCGATCAGAAATTCGCTACCCGGAGCAGCCGGCATTTGCTCGATCCGGGCGACCCCGCCGAACGGCCACAGCGTGATGTCGAGCACGCGGATACCATACTGCTTCGCCATTGCGCAATGCCCCAGCTCGTGAACGAGCACGGAGCCGAAGACGAGCAGGACCAGCAGCAACCCGAGTGCGAATGGACCGAACCCTCGAGTTGAGCCAAGCCCCCACTGGAGCACCAGGAGCACAAAGACCAGCCCGAACGTCGGATGGACATTGACATCGATTCCGCGAATGCTCCCGAGCTTGATGGACCGGAACATCGGTTGCCTGTTTCACGTATGCCATGTCGCCAGAGGACGTGGCGGAAACCTGAGCGGCAGTCTACTCGGAGCACCGCGGCGGAATCGGCGAACGGGGGAATCGTACCAGTGTTATCCAGACCCGCAACGCCAGTTTCCAGACCCCTACTTGTGTCGTCACCAACTGTTGCAACATGCACAACAGCAAGTTGTTTGCCACGAACCATGATTGGTCATATACTGCGAGCAGCGCCAATCCGCCAACGAATCCCGGGATGGTGTGAGGCAGCCCCAAGCTGGCGAATCACATCGCGGGCAGTTCGATCGACCACCGCGCACGCCGCCCGGCCTGACGTTTCACCTTCGATCACGCAGAGAGTCCCGCCATGTCATGGATGGAAGCCGGATTTGAATACGGCCAGGAAATGCGGCCGTGGGTCTCGCCGAGTCTGATCGAAGCAAACTACATCCTCAGCCTTTCGCAGCAGGAACTCCAGCAAGTGATCGCGGCGGAGATGGAAGCGAATCCGGCGCTCGAGATGGACGACCGGCCCACCTGCCCGATCTGCAACAGCATGCTCGAGGGAAGCTTTTGCCCCACCTGCCTTACCCACCAGGAGTCGGCGGATGCCACGGAATCACTTGAGTCGTACGACGATTTCATCAATGAGCCGGTCGCCCAGGTGGCAACCCGCGACGACACCGGTGATTTCGATCCAATGTCGCTCATCGCTTCCGACGAACCCATCGACCGGCAGATTCTGGGCGATGCGCGCGCGATCCTGGACGCCAGCGAGCATGTCATTGCCGAGTACATCGTTGAATCGCTCGACGACCGGGGCTTTCTCACCATGTCGGTCGAGGACATCTCCGAAGCGCTCGGCCGCCCGGTCGACGAGGTGTTGATGGTCCTCGAAGTGATCCAGGATGTCGCACCGATCGGCGTCGGCGCCCGCGATCTCAGGGAGTGCCTTCTTCTGCAAGCCGCGTACCTGCGTCACTCCGGGCACGCGGTTCCAAACCCGGTTGGGCGCATCGTCGAGACGCATCTCACCGAATTCGGTTCCCACAAGTACGGTCAAATCGCCAAGGAACTTGGAATCGGGTTCGATGAGATCGAGGATGCGCGAGACTTCATCCGCGATCAGTTGAACCCGTATCCGTTGCAATCCGCGCAGGCCAAATCATGGCGGAGCCCGACCGACGCGAACTTTGTTGCGCCGGATGTGGTGATCCTGATCAAGAACGGCGAGCTGATCGTCGAGATCGTCGATACCAAGTTCTTCCACCTGCGGATGAACGAGATGTATGAGCAGCTCGCCGGCCAGTATGCGCGGCGCAAGACGGCTCCGGCACCCTCGAGCAATGGGGAGGCACAGGCGGAGGACGACCGAACCCATGTGCGCAAGTACAGCAACCGCGCGAAGCTCTTCATGTCCAACATCCACCAGCGTCGCGATACCTTGCTGCGGATCAGCCGGTGCATCAGCGATCTTCAGGAGAACTTCCTGCGCGGGGGCGTGCGCGAGCTCAAGCCATTGACCCGGGCGATCGTGGCCCAGCAGGTGGGTGTGCATGAATCGACGGTCAGCCGGGCGACCGCCAACAAGTTCGTGATGCTGCCGACCCGCAAGGTGATCCCGTTCAGCGACTTCTTCACGCCTTCGCTGAGCACGAAGGACATCATCAAGGAGCTGATCGAGCGGGAGACCAGAAAGGGTGAGGCGCTGACCGATCGGCGCATCTGCGAGCTCCTGCTGAACGAGGGCGTCCGGATCGCCCGCCGCACGGTCGCCAAGTACCGGGCCGAGCTGGGGATCCTGCCGTCCACCATGCGCTGAGACCGCCGCCGCCGATGGGGCGATTGTTATCCGGCCTTCCGGCTCGTATACTTCCAGCCGCACCACGCGCCCGTAGCTCAGCGGATAGAGCGCTTGCCTCCGGAGCAAGAGGCCGCAGGTTCGAGTCCTGCCGGGCGTACCAAAAGCAGTTGATTTCATGGGGTTTTCGGATAAGCCGACACGGCTGATCCGTTGTCGTTCAATCTCCGTAGTACCAAGGTAGTACGAAGATTCTAATGGATATTTACGTGACGCCCAATCAGGCAGGATTACAGCAAGTCGACCGATCCTGGAGCGGTCGCCGTTCGGTACATGCTCACCGTGGCTCTCCCGTTCGACACCAATTGGAACTGGGACCTCAGCCCACGAGCTCGCGAACTTATGGATGACCTCCAGACCGAGATCGACCGCGCCCGCCCACGGGACTACCCGGTCACGAATAAATCCTCAGTCGCGGAGTTGGAGGGCACATCGCTCGGCAGTTCGTTAGCGACACGTGTGGCTCATTCTGCGTGTTGACGGTCCCCGCCAGTATTCCATTCCGCACGGCTGAGATGCGACTAGACTTCATAGGGAAGAGAGCAGCTTACAAAGGTATGAGATGAGAGGAGCAGCGTGATGGAAGGGCCACCAAGACGGTATAGCCTGCTGCAGGCACAGATAGCCGATTTTATTCAGTGGCACCGCAAAAAGGAACTGGAACTCAATCCTACTTTCCAGCGACGAGCACTGTGGACCGCCGACGCGAGGAGCTACCTAATCGACACGATCTTGCTCGGCTTCTCGATACCGAAGATTTACGTGCGCACAAAAATCGACGTCAAGACCCAAACATCCATTCGCGAGGTGGTAGACGGCCAGCAGCGGCTTGGGGCCATCCTCGACTTCGCGGCCGATAATCTCGTCCTCAATAGCCGGTCGCGACAGTTTCAAGGAATGCGTTACCAAGACCTCGACCCGACGCTTCAGGAAGCGTTTCTGGGTTACGGGGTCAGTGTGGAGCACTTGGTTAATGCAAGCGATACCGACGTGCTCCAAACGTTTGCACGTCTCAATACCTACACGTACAGGCTCAACCCCGCTGAACTTCGAAATGCAGCCTATGACACTGACTTGAAATGGCTCGTCTTTTGGACCGCAGAGGAACTGCGCTGGTTCCTCCGGAAGTACGACATCGTCTCGGTCCAGACCATGGTCCGGATGGAGGACGATGTTTTCTTTGCCGAGCTTCTCAATATACTCATGAACGGCATAGTCGACGGAGGAGCTACTGCTCTCGATCGGCTATACAAGAACAATCAGGGTGAACTGCCCGAGTCAGACGATTACCGAAGGATCATCACCGAAGCTATATCTTGGATGGACGGGACCATCGGGCCACTGTTGAGCGGCGGGCCATTAGGGCGCTCCTACCAAGTCCACATGCTGTTTGCTGCCTACGTGCATCAGACGCATGGGCTCAAACCTGGTCGATTACCGGAAATCGCAGAAATGCCAGAGCCTCGCGGCCTGGGTCGTTCAGAAGAAGTTGTCCAGCGCATCAGTACTTTAGCCGAGGCCGTCGCGAATGAGGAACTTGAGGGCCCATATCGATCTTTCGTTGAGGCCTCAACTGCCACAACCCGGTTTCGGAGTCGGACGGCTCGCTTTTTGGCTTTCAATGATGCTCTCGCCTCGCGGTAATCCTTATGCAGCAAGCCAATCAAGGATTGATACAAGTGCTGGCGACCTTCTCGGCCGAGATACGGCGCCACCAAGACGTCTTCCTTAAATCGCTGGCAAATCAACCTATCTGCACCGAAATTGATCTGGAACTCCAGTTCTTCGCCGGCTGGTACGGATTGATCGGCTTGCATGATGCCTGGTCCCGTTTTTGCCGAGACGTAGTCGTTGTTAGTGCTCTCGGTGGTGTCGTCACCAGAACAGGAACGCAGTTGTCGCGTTCAGCTGTGATCCCGGCAAACAAGACACCGCTTGCCTATTTAAAGGATAACTGGCCACCAAGCGGTTATGGCAGGTGTTACGATGACGGCCCATACTGGTACGTTCCTACCACTGCCGACAAGGCGGCTCAAATTCTCCGCATCTCCAATTACGCCAACTTCTCCGCTGCCATCCTGGCTTCTGGTGACGCGCCAAAGGAGCTCCGTGCCTGCCGAAACTACCTTGCCCATCGCAACCCTGATACCGAGAATCACCCAGATATGCAGGCGCTTAGGGGACGCATAAACGTTCCGCCAGCAACCACTCTCGCTGACAGATTGGCAGAGGAAATTGTGACCGGAAATATCACTCTGTTTGAGAAGTGGTGCAGGGAACTGGAAATCACTGCAATTACATCCATAGCGTGATCCGTCCGTAGCCTGCCGGGTCCAACGCGGTGTCGATGGGGCCACGTGTGGTTATACTCGCCACCGGCCACCTTGACACAGCGCCGCGGCGTTGAGGTGTGGCGCAGTTGGCAGCGCGTGGCGTTTGGGACGCTGGGGTTGGAGGAATGGGGCCTCTTACCGTGACCATCGTACGAGGATAGATTTGCCCGGGAGCACTGCTCCCGGGCGTTGGTGTGTGATTCATAAGTCCTGTCTCAGAGACTCTACATCAAGGCTCTGGATCCGGTATGGGCGATCCACTCGGTGAGGTGGTTGAGCTTGTGTGCCCAGAACAGCGTCAGGCCTCGAGCCTGGGCGTTTTCCAGGTTGTGGAGTTTGTACACGCCACTGAGCAAAGCCACCGGGACGACTTGAAGCGCACCGAAGTCCTTTATCCAGAGCTCCGCCTTGACCGCTGCATCATTGTTCAAGCGTTTTACCGAGTTGGTTGACGAGTTCGAGACCTTACACTCGATTGCCATCGTTCGGGTATCCCACAATCCAACGATAAAATCTGCCTTGCGCTCGCCGAACATGGACTCACGGCAAAATTCGCCGCTGCGGGGGGCCTCACCCAGGGTACCAATGGCATTCGTGGGAATCGGGGTGAATCCCAAGCGGACAAGTGCCTCGTGTACCCGGTTTTCCTGATTTCGTTTGCTCAGGTTCCGCCTGTCGGCTTCGGTACGCCGGGTGGCCATCAGGGCAGCCGACGCGAGGATGGCCGCGTCGCGCTCCACATCGGTCGGTTCGCGGTCCTCATTGACCCAGGGAAAGCGTCGTCGATCTAGCCCTGCTCGAAAGACTTGCAACAATCGGTAGACCAGCTCGGGGTTGTCCCTGAGTGTCTTGGGGGTGAGTGAGCGAGTCTCCACCACCGTCTTCAGATCGTCCAGGGAAATAGGAGGACCGGTGAGATAACGCATCCCATCAAGCATTTTGAGATTCGAAAAGAGCGCGACGGCGTGCTCATCAAGCTGCTCAAGATCAACAGTTGTCTCGATAAGGTTCTCGAGTACAGCCTGCGCGGTTTCGAAGTTGTTGAGGTATTCCTCGAGAGGCTCTTGCATCCGTTCGACCCGGAAGTTCTCCTCTGCCGCCAGGCGGTCCGCATTTAGTTCATCCGGGGTCCACTTTGGTGGGACGAGGAACCGTCCCCGCCGCTCGTAATTCATACCAATTCGCTGAGAAATGCGTTATCGGTCAGAAGATCGGGCTGCGGGACCAGCAATCGTTCCATCTCACGGGGCTCAAATTTCGTCAAGCCGCCGGCATAGGTGCGACCTTGATCCACACTGACGCTTCGCGAGAGATAGGTCACCAAGCTGGCAAGCTGCTCGTTGGTGAGACCTGTCCGGGGGTAGAGACCATGCGCAATATTGATGTGCCGAGCATCAGCCAAGTTGCGCACGAACGTGGGTGGCCGGCGCGCCATATAGGTTGCCAGAATCGGAGCAGGCCGCCGGAGTCCAACGGACCACCAGGCTTTGCGGTGGCTGGCGATAAACCCGTTCGCACCACCGTTTGCTTTCGCAAATTTGAGGAATTTCTCAATGCGCCGGCGCTCGGCTCGCTCAAAAACATCCAAGTCGATCGGCAGGTCAATGACTCTCTTAAGGAGCGACGGATCATCCAGAACTCCCGCCGTGGCGAACAGCTCACGTGCCCTGGTAACGGAAGGAAACAGGACTGATTCGGGAAGTTTGTGCTCGTTGCGATCAGAGACCCAGATGCGATTGGCACCCGTCACCGTGCCCCGATGCACGCGGCACAACTCCCCGAGCTCCACAAACCCCTCTCGCCGCTCGACATGGGTGCGGGTGAGTGGACTCCAGCGGTCTTCGGCCTCCAGGCGCTCCCGCCTGACAAACCGGTCAGCCTCAAGCGTCCCGAGCTCCTCAGTGCTCGCCACACGACGCAGTCCAATGATCTCCGGACGAGCTCCGATTTCAAAGCCGGTAATCACTGCGGTGGTTTGAGTTCCTGGGAATGGTTCGGCACTCGGCTCAATGACCTGGATGTTTTCGGCGCCCAGTGTACCCATCAGGAGCTCCCGTACAAGCCTCCCGTAATTCACATCAAGCCACTCTGCCGCACTGATCAGAACACCGGCATCTCCTGGGCGCCCTTGCTCTGCTACCGCCAGGAAGAAATAGGCATGGAGACCTGCCAATTGGCTGGCGTCGATCCCATGGCGTTTGGCGGTATTGGATAACCATTGCTTCCAATGCGGCTCGATGAGATGATGCCGCACATAGGGAGGATTACCGAGATACAGGGTCGCGCCCTCACCAGGCGGCAACTGGAGTTGCCGAAAATCCCCCAAGATGACTCGTGACCGGTCAGCAAGGCCCGCTGCAGCCAAGTGCCCACGAGCCAGAATGGTGGCAATCGGATCAATATCAATTGCCACGAGCTCGGCACCAGGAAACCGCCTTCCAGCTGCAACCAGGAACCGGCCCGAGCCTGCACCTGGATCGACAACACGCGCCGGTTCGATTCGCTGCGAGGCCCAAGCGAGCATGGCATCAACCACCGGCTGGGGCGTATAGGTCGCCCCTTTTGGTCGCCGCTCGTTATTTGAAAAGATGCGGCAGAACCACTCCCCGAGCGGGTCATCACCACGCTCAATCGCGGAAGCCGCATTCGAGACAAACTGCGGTAGCGGTGTGGGGAGTGTACTCAGCAGAGTTTCTTCTGAGCCCGACCAAACAGGAACGGAGTGCGCGCCTAACGCAACGGCCAGACTGAGCAGGTCGCCGGGAGCGAGAATCTGTGGTGGTTCAATACTGAGCTGCACGCTGCTATCCCCTCATGCGGGGAGACACGGGTCACCCTGATCCGAGTCTAGCAGCTTGACAGGTGTCACAGAAGGGACGCCAGAAAACCAGAACCCACAGGTCCACCACCCCATCGCCGTCGGGGTCCATCGCGGTCCTGGGGTAGCGCCGCACGTTCTCGGCTAAGAGGCTCCGCCAATAGGGAGCGCGTCACGGTCGGCGCTGGGACCGCGTGTCCCATCGATAGCGAGTCCAGGCCCCGTGGATGAGCCGCCCGACGATGACGATCACCGTCGCAATCGTCGACCAGAGGGCCACGACTCGTGCCCGGCGCTCTGTGCACCAGACCAGCCTCTTGGAGGCATTCATCCAGGCGTTGGTGCGTTCGATCACCCACCTCATGCCTGCCGTCACCGGCGCCGGCTTGCCCTGCTCGGCGATCTCGCCTTGAAGTTTTCGGACAGCGAGCCGCTCGCGGGTCGCCTCGGAATCATAGCCGCGATCCAGATGCGCGGTTAGGGCGTCGGGCAATGGCCCGAGCTCGTCCAGCATGTCCAGGGTCGGTAGCAGCAACGGAGCATCATGGCAGTGCGCCGGGGCGGCGATCAGGGCGAGCGGGATGCCATGGGCATCCACCACGGTGGACCGCTTGAGCCCCTGTTTCCCCCGATCGACGGGGCTGCGGCCGGCCACCTCGCCTCCGCAGGGCGCTTTGGTGATGCCGCCATCGATGGCGATATCGCCCAGCTCCAACCCAATCATCTGGTCGTAGGCTCCCAGCACGATGGTCTGGAGCGTGTCCATGACCCCGACCACGATCCACGCGCCCCGACGCCGCCGGATTGTGGCCGCCGAGCAGGTGGCGTCGGCGATGCGCTCCGGCGGCGCAGCCGAAGATAAGCACCTGGACGAGCTTGTCGAAGACGATGCGGCCGGGGATGCATGGCCAGTGCCGGCCCAGCGGGTGGGCATCTGTGTGCGCAGGCAGCAGTGCGGCGAACTGGTTCCAGATGGGCTCGATGATGCATGCTGGAAGCGCAGGCACGGAGGTGCTCCTTGGTCAGAACGCGTCGACAACGTCCTGATGGTGGTAGCACTCCGTGCCCCGGTCCGCATACTCCCGCTTCCTCCCGATTGGCGCAAGCTCTAAGATGTTGGGCAAGGTGAGGCTTGGTTGAAGGCATGGGATGACGAGTGATCGCTCTCATTGAGGACAACCGGGAAGCGATCGGCGAGTTGTGCGAGCGGTACGGCGTGCGCCGGCTCACGCTCTTCGGTTCGACAGCGAAGGGGACGTTCGACCCCGCCACGAGCGATCTCGACTTCGTGGTGAGCTTTCTCGATTACGGACCCGGAATCTTCAGGCGCTTCACGTGAGTTGGCAATCGTCGGTGAAGCAATCAATGCCGCGCCGCGAGATGAGCCGAGCCTGATCGAAGGTATTCCATCGCTTCGTGAGTGGACAGGTTTGCGACATGTTATTGCCCATGCATAGGACCGCGCCATTTTCCTAAAGAATAGATTAATGCTTGTTGGTGTTGGACTATCTATCGACACTCTCTTTATCCAGATCGAGAAGCTGGTATCTGAAAAACTGCTCGTACAAGCGAGTGTATGTGCCTCCGAGTTTCAACAAGCATTCATGGGAACCCTGCTCGCTAACCTGGCCCCGTTCGACGACCAAAATCCGGTCTACTTCTTTGACTGTTGAAAGTCGGTGAGCAATGACAATCGACGTTCGGCCTTTGAGAGCAGTCTCGAGTCCTTCCCGTATCAATGCCTCTGTTACCGGATCAATGCTCGCGGTGGCCTCATCGAGAATGAGAATTGCGGGGTCTTGCAACAGCACCCGTGCCAGTGCTACAAGCTGCCGCTGTCCGACCGCCAGATTTCGCCCGAGCTCGCCGACAGATGTGTCAAGACCATTCGCCAAGGATGCTATCCAGTCTCCATGAGCAATACGATTGGCCGCCTGCAGGACTTCATCATCCGATGCAGTGGGCCGAGCGTAGCGGATGTTCTCCTTTACCGATCCCGAGAACAGAAACGGTGTTTGCGGCACGATGCCAAGTTGACTGCGATACTGCTCCAGATCGAAGCGTCGGATGTCACGACCGTCGATCAGAATCTCACCCCGATCATATTCATAGTTGCGGCTTATGAGCCTGGCAATGCTGGATTTGCCCGCCCCAGTGGGCCCAACGAGAGCAACCTTCATTCCAGGATCAATGCGAAGACTAAGATCCGCTAGAACGGGTTGGCGGTCAGAATAGCGGAATGAAACGTTGCGGAACTCGATCCTCCCCGATATTCGTCCAATCGAGTTCTCTGCAACTTGTTGTACTTTCGATTCCGCGTCCAATATAGAAACGATTCTCTCGGCTGAGGAGAGCCCTAACTGAAGTTGCCCCCAAAACGAGGCGATGCTGGTGAGCGGTGACCAAAACAGCACGACGCTCTGCACAAAGAGATACCACTCACCGGCCGTCATCGAGCCCTCAAGGACGCTCCGACCACCAACATAGACAACAGTAACCGTTCCAAGACCGGTAACTGTAAGCATGAAAGGAAAGATTCCACTAAATAGTCGATTGAGTCTGCGAGTTGTAATGAACCATTGTTGGTTAGTTACAAGAAAATCATCGAAAAAGGCGGCCTCTCGCCTGAAATTTCGAGCAACAATTATACCACCGAGAGATTCCTGTAGCTGATCGTTCAGTCGAGCAACCGCTCGTTGTTGATGTGTGGACGTCCTCCGCGCCAGTCCGCGAAATCCGAGCGTTACGGCAACAATGATTAGTCCAAAAGCGACCGTGATTGTTGCAAGACGAGCGTTGACGAAGAACAACACCACCATCATCGCGAGGATCAGGAGCAGTTGCCCCATAACGTCGATGGTCATTTTTAGTGCGTTCGAAAGCGATTGCGTGTCCGATGACACTCGACTGACGATTGTTCCGGTAGGATGTTCGTCAAAGAAGCTCATGTCCCGATTGATCACGGTGGACATGATTCCATTCCGCAAATCCAGGACGACATTAGCGACGACGGTGGCACTTAGGACCTGCACGGTGAAGCCCACCAACCAGGAGGCTAGCCCGGCGAAGAGAACGATCCCCACAAGCGCACCAATTCGTTGACCCGTGAGCGAATCCGCGACCGCATCGATACTGCGCGCGATCATCACCGGGACGAAAACTCCTAGGGCGGAGCCGAAGATCACAATTGCAGCCACACAAAAAACGCGTGCGCGGTGCGGCTTGAGATACATCCCAAGTCGTTGGACAAGTTGGCGATCGGAATAGGAACGATCATAGTCCTCTGGTTCCAAACCTTCGAGAATGTGTGCCATGTAGATTCCTCCTTACTCGTATGCAGAGAAGATCCGGTGATACAGAGCACATCGTCCAACGAGTTCGTCGTGGACTCCTTGATCAACGATGCGGCCGTTCTCGAGAACGATGATGCGATCCGCCCCCTTTATAGATGCAAGACGGTGTGTAATGAGTAATGTCGTGCAGTCGCCAGCTATGTTTTGGAGGGCGTTTTGCAGTGAGGCTTCCGTGGCACTGTCCAAGGCACTCGTTGCGTCGTCGAGGATCAAAATGCGGGGATGTGCGAGTAGTGCCCGAGCAATTGCCAGACGCTGCCGTTGTCCACCGGAAAGGTTCGCGCCTCGATTACCAACGACCGTGTCATATCCGTGCTCGAAATCCTGGATGAACTCATGGGCTTGGGCAACCATAGCCGCCCGACGAATATCCTGGTCCGTTGCTTCTTCGTTAGCCGCAAACGAGATGTTCTCGGAGATGCTTCGTGAGAACAGCACAACATCTTGCTCGATCATGACCACATGCTTGCGAAGTGCGTTCACGTCCCATGTTCGTATATCTCTGTCATCTAGGAAGATTTGTCCTGAATCCGCCTCGTACGTCCGGTTTACCAGTTTAATAATGGTGCTCTTGCCGGATCCTGTAGAACCGACCAGCGCGGCGGTTTCTCCTGCCTCAATGGTGAACGATATGTGTTGCAGAACCGGTGCATCCCCATAACTGAAACTCACGTCCTTGAACTCTAGTTTTCCGAGAGGCACGCCGGTATGCATGGGTGAGCTGACAGCCGGACTTGCACGGTCGTTCAGCGTCTCGACAATCCGCTTTCCACCGGCACTCCCCATCCGGATGAGCATCAGTGAAATACCGAAGGCTTCGACCGGTTGCTGAATCAGGCCCAATAGCCCGAGGTACGTCACGAGCTCGCCGATCGTCAGCTGTCCATGTGACACCAGAAAGAGACCGTGACCCAGGGCGCCGATGATCGCCAGTGTGAGAATAAGGGGAGGTAAGTAGAGGGCCTGCACACGCTCCTGGCTTACGTAGGCATCGCGATAGGCGCGGGCGAGGTCGGCGACGGTCACCAGCTCCCGAGATCGCTGCCCGGCTGCGTGGACGACTTCTATCCCGGACAAGACTTCGGTCACGTGAGCATTCAGCGCCCCGTACCGTGCTTGGAGGTTGTCAGACGTCGGTTCCAGTCGTTGACTATGCCAACGAACCGCCAGCGTAAAGGCGGCCACAAAGATGAGCGGTGTGAAGAGCAACTGCGGTTGCAGCAATGTAATGAAGACGGTGGGAACAAGAGTCCCGTATATAGCGATAAACAAGAACTCCATTCCTGGCTGGAACATGACATTGATCTGGCCCGCGTCGGCGGTAGCGCGAGCGACGAGGTCACCAATCTTCTGACGATCAAAGAAGGACTGGCTCTTTCCCAGAAGGTTCCGATAGAGCTCTTCACGAACGTCACGTTCCAATCCATTTCCGATGCTGTCCAAGGAATATGTAGTAACAACGCCAATCAGTCCTCGAATGAGGATGATCGCGAACAAATACATGCACAGCCGATAAAAGCTGCTGGTATCGGTGGAATCGGAGAGAACCGCATCAAAGCTTGCACCAGTGAGCCAGGGAATTAGCGAAGTGAGGATCTGCCACAGGAGCGTGCCGCCGACATAAAGGATGACGAAACGCTTGTAGTGCTTGAGGTGCGACAGGAGCCACCGAGAAGCATTGGCGCGATTGTAGGCTGAATCAGGTGAATCCGCGTACACGTTGCTTTGCAATCCGTCTCTCTCCAAGTATCTGAACCGACAGAGATTGAGGGCAAATCAAATCCACGACGCTCTTTCGACAAGAGAGCGAAACACGCACCATTCAGAGTGGTTGCATCACTTCAAATACCGACTCCTTCCTCGATAATTCGACTCTATGCCTATCGTAGACGGTCGAAATTCACTTGTCCAGTCACCAAATTAGGAGTACTGTCAATAAGTAAGCCATCAATAGATTTCTTCACTGCTTCCATAATCCGTCGAATACCAACATTTCTACCCTACACATATGCTCTGGAGTCATGAATCCCTGTGACCTCGTCGAGAAAGTTCAGCGGGAAACACGCCGTCTGGGTTGCTACCAGTCGTCGTCTCGTGGTTGATGGGCGGTGCCAGTCGAAGATGTCGCATTGACGCTAAGAGCTTCCGCCAATAGGCGACTGGCCCGACGGCCCAGCGGTGATGCAAAAGCCGCCTGATCCATGTCGTGGCCGCACTGTAAGCGGCATCGGGCAGCTGCCGACGGTGGCGGTCATTGGAGAAGTTGTTGAGTACCCGCCACGTCATACTCTCCGACCTATCAGTGGAAGCTCTGATGCTGGTGCCGGCACCACCACCGCCTCGACCGTCCCGGCCCCACCCCAAGACTCGGCCACCATGCCGGCCACGGTCGCTGGCGAGAACACGGCTTCACGGGTCTTCTCGGCCTCCTGGTTCGCCTGCAAGCGTACCAAACGGGCGAAGAGGCACCGGGAGCACTCATCCACGGCGATTCACGATGCGCTTAGAGTAGGCCAATATGCGGGCGGCGCTCTCCGTGAAGAGATCGTCTCGGAGCTGGTGTTCCCGCAGCAGCTGGCGGGCCAGGCGCTCGTAGGTGGTCCAATGCATCCCCTTCGGCCGGTCCGGCATCGTCCACAGGAAGCCCCGACGCCCGTTGCCGTCACTCCCCAGCTGCTCGGCAAGCCGGCGGATGCGGCGGTCGCAGCGGTCGGCGTCATCTTCCCGCGTACTCGCGTAGGCTAGGTCGTGACAAGCCCGGCAGGCAAACTCGCCGCCCATGCTGTAGAGCACGGCGCGGCGGGCGTCGCAGTGCGGGCAGGAGAACCAGTCGCGGGTGCCCCCGTAGGTGCATGGCGTGGAATCGAGCCACACCAGGTCGCGGTGGGGTACCCAGTCCGAATTGCCATCGCGCCGGGTCGCGTACTCAAGCGTCAGACACGGCCGCTCCCAATCCATGCGCGTCCAGATGTTGCCAGCCGGTTCCCCATCTCCTCGTGACCAGTTGAGTGTGCAGACAGTGCCGGGGTTGAGGCATCCCCGGTGGGCCAGCCAGCGCACATCGAGCTTCAGCAGCCCCGCGGTATCTGTTCGGGCGCGCTCCCAATTCCAGCGTGTCGAGCCATAGCCGCCCATCGTTGCCTCCATATGATGCATTTTCTGAGGCTCCTACGCGCGCGCATGCGCGAGGATTTACCGAAATCATTAGCGAAGATGCACCGTGTGTATCGGGCTCGCAGCCGGTGCCCGGTGGCATTTAGTCCGGATTCGTCTGGCTGATCCGCGAGTCGGTCCTGAACTGATACGAGTTTGGAGCAGGACTGGTGCGGTTCGACCGCGTTTCGGCGGACCAGACCAAGCACAAAAGCGGGCGATCACTGTCCTTCCATGGGGTATCCCCCGGTGCATGGGGTATTCGTTTTATAGGCCACGGCGCACCAGGTCTTCCACGAAGGACCGCGCCAGCGGATCGCCCCGACGCACCGCAGCCCACATCACCCGGCAAAAGACATCGCGGGAGTAGAAGCCGTGCTGGTAGCGTGGTGACGCCATACCTCGCCATGATTTTCCACCATGCATCCGGCAGCGTCCGGACGGGCGCATGCCCCAGTTCTTGCAGGGCTCGCCGCTGCGCGTTCGAGCATTGCATCGCCGGTCGGCCGGCACGTCAACAAGGTTCACGCGACAGACTCCAGTGCTGGGGCAATCAGGGCCAACTGCCAGACAAGGACGCCAGCCATGCGGTCCCGTTCGGTCAGAAGGTTCCAGTTGCCAGTCAGGCAGATCACAAACTGCCCCAGCCCGCCGCTTTGGGCAAGATCACGAGCCAGCGTTTCCGCCTCCATGCGTTCGGCGGCGGTCAGGACCTCCGGCGTCAGTGGCTGGCAGCGGTCCAGAGTAACAGTCAGCACTGTCGCGATGTCGGGCCAGGCGGCGAGGGCTCGCAGGATCGCCGGCTTGTGCGCCCTCAATGCCGCCACAAGGGCGGCCGCGATTGTCCCGGGCGCCCGGACGAAGAGCCGGCCATTCCGGACGTTCAGGTCGATTCCCTCCCGGCCAGCCCACCGGATGACATCGAGCGGGCTCATAGCTCAATCTCTCCCGGACGCGCACCGTCGGTTCCAGTCGGCAAGAGGGTCTCTCCGGTCTCTTGCCCACTTTCACCTCTAAGGGAAATGGGGAAAGTGACAAATGACAGGCGGTTGCCGCTACCCGTCCGAGGGAGCGGGTTTCCTTGAATTGCCGGTCTGTTTCTCACTTGAATGGGTTCGGGAACTGACGATTCTCGTGTACTCGGGTCAGTACCTCCTTGCCGCTCACTTTCGCCGCTTGCATCACCGACATTTGATGAACCGGCCGGCTCGCCGTTGGCAACCGGTAGGCGCCAGTACCACCCGCCATGGGCTTTTCCCGGCAATTGGTACTTCTCGGCGCCGATGCGCTGCAGCGATGCGCGGACAGCCTTTTCCCGGTATCTGTCCCCGGCCGCATCGAGCATTTCCCGCAGCGTCTTCGATGTGCCCTTTAAGAAATCGGTGAGCCATTCGTCGATATCGCGGCCGGCTCCCTTTCGGTCGGAATGCGCGTAGAAGCATTCGTCGATCGAAACCGGGGAGGCTTCGGGCAGCCAACGCATGGGCCCGTCAACGGGCTGGAGAAACCACCGGTCCTGAGGTTTGGCAGCGAGGTTGGTTTTTACTATCCCGAGCACCCGGCGGGTATCGCGGGTGCCATCTTCCCGCGGTTCGGGTTGGTGGTCGGCTGGGGCATCGGCCAGCATCCAGGCCACGCGCGGCAGGTCGTGCCAGGCGGTGCTTCCAAGAATCCGGGACGCCGCCCGTTCGCCATTACCGGCCTTCGAGACGTGCCGAATCATGAGGACGGCGCACCCTGTCCGTTCGGACATCTTCACCAGCGGGGAGAGAGCGGCCCGTACATCAGATTCCTTGTCGCTATTGGCATCGCCGATGAAACTGCTGACCGGGTCGAGGATCACCAGCCCGATCCCCAGTTGCCGTACCGTCTGTTCGATCATCGCCACATGCGCCCGTAGCTGCACCCAGCCGGGATCGCCGTCCCCTTGGGGAATCCCGTCGACAATATGGATCCGGTCCAGGTTGGCGCCCATCGCTGCCAGACGTGGCTTGATCGTGTGTTCCGGGGAATCCTCGGCGGCGAAGATGAGCGTATCGAGCACTGGCGCAGGTTGCCCGTCCGGAAGTCGTGCGCCCGTCGAACATGCGGCGGCGACGCTCAGGGCAACCGTACTCTTCCCCCCGCCTCCGTGCCCGGCAAAGAGCGCCAGCATGCCGGCCGGCAGCCATGGCTTCCACAGCCAGATGATGTCTCGTGCCTCAATGTCCGACGCGCGGCGGGTTCGCAACATGGTCGGCCCAGCCGTGAGCAGCGCATCGACGGTCAATCCCTCCAAGTCGGCACGGGTGAGGCCGGAGACAAAGGCGTCATCGAGCCCGCATTTCCCGCCGTCTGGAAGGTCCGGCATGAGGCAATATCGGACGGTTGCCCCGCGGTGGGCGAGGTACGCGGCCAGCGCATCGAGGGCCCCGCGGACACTGGCCTTGCGCATCACATCGCTATCAAACGCCAGGATGCAGGTCCGGCCCTTCAGGGCGATATCGTCCCAATCCGGCAACGCTACGCGGTCTGCCCGCCACATCCAGACGCCCAGCACGCCGATGGTGCAGGGGATGCCGTTCGACACGGCGCTATTAACTTTCTTGGCCCCTTCGGTAATCCACAAATCCGCCTCGGCATCGCGCAGGTACGGATGTGCGCCGGCGGGAACATCGAGACAAATGCGCCCGGCCGTCAGGTACTTAGCCGGCTTGCCATCCTTGCCAATCCATTCGGTATCGGGCTTCAGTTGCCCGGCAACGACTTCGCCCTGGGTGTTCCGGATCGGGATGAACAGCCCCGGCACACGTTGGCTTCCGGTGAACATCGGCGGCAAAGCGTGTCGGTTTGTGATTGTTTCGTACCCGCGTGCAGCGATTTGTGCATCGCTGATGGCGGACGCGTTCAATTCGGCAAGGTGTCGCGGTGAGAGCCGCTCCCCGTCCATACTGACCATACGTCTTTCCCATTCCCCACGCGCAACCGCCCGCCGGATACTGGCCCGGCGGGCGGTTCGTCGTGCGCTAGGCGGCATCGTCGTGCTGGCTTGCTTCGCTATCGAGCCAACGCTCCAGAGCCCGGCGGGAAAACCGGTACTCCCGGCCTACCTTCAGGGTCGGAATTGGCAGGGTGCCGGCGCGGGCCATTTCGTGCGCCTTAGTCATGCCAATACGTAGCTCGGCGGCCAACTCGGCCAAGGTGAGGGTGCCGGACTCGGCCGGCGTGGAAACTGGCGACTGGGCCATACGGCATCGCTCCATGATGAACTTCGGTGCTCCTGCCCGTGTGCAATCAGTCACGGGCGGGAACCAACGATGATTGCCGTTTCATGATGTGATGCGCTGCGAGATAAAAGTACCGTGAAGTGATGCGGGTTGTTGTGGTCAGGATGTGCGCGCTTGCTGGCCCTACAAGTTTGGCAAATGCTGTGGTCTAAAGTCCCGATTTCCTTAGGATCGCAGACACAGTCTGTTCCGTAAGACCTAGCCGATTTGCAATTTCCAAGTGAGTGTATCCCTGCCGTCGCAAGTCTTGTGCACGAGCGCTGGCCGTGCGGCTCCCGTATATTTCATTCATTCGCCTTGCAATGCCTGGCGCGGCTCTGCGAATGTCGGCTTCAGTGATGCCTGGATACAGTGGCAAATACCACTGTAAGTCAGCTTCAGACTCTATTCCGGGGTCCCGATCTTCTTCGAGTTCATCGTCCTCTGACTCGCCCCCAGCCTCGTCGATGTAATCATTCGGTCCTGGTCCATACGGGAACAGGTCGATGGGCTCAAGCTCCATTGGCTCGAAGAGGGACTCAAAGTCAGAGATCAGCCTAGGATCAGTCTGGAGGGCAATCCCAAGAAACCTATGCGCAGGGTGAAAGTAGCTTGTGAATCCGTGAATCGGGTGAGAGTTGTTCGGATAGGGATTTGGAAAATCCTCGACGGCAAAGAATCGCCGCGCCCCAGAATGTATCTGCCCAATCCAGAAATCCATTCCAAGCCTCGCCGGCGCCGTTATAAGTTCAGTTCGGCGCTTGATCTCGCTCACCAATTCTGCCGGGGTTGCACCGTTACGCTCCATTTCCTCGAAATCTTCGATCCTGTTGTCATATTGCCTCTGGTTCTCTCGCCAGTCCTGCAACAGGTGAAGTGGAACGTTGGACAGTTTTCCGGGATCGGCGATCCGCAGTTCATACATGGGGAAATCGCGGTTCCACACTTCTCGGAAACGACTCACATAGGTTCGAAAATCCATGTCTTGTGCAAGATATTGCGCCCGACGGAAATACCGCTTGCGCAGGCCGGCAAACCCATGCCCGGCGCGATGCCCGTCTGCTACGCTGCCCATGTACGCGCCTCCCGTGCAGGCGTCTACGCGGCCCCTGCCCGGTTCCCGCCGGGCAGGGGCTATTTTCGTCTATCCCATTGTGCCGCTGCCCCGCGCGGCCGCTTCCAGGGCAGCGTTCGCGGCCGCCTGATCGGTGACGGCAAGGTGCCCGTAGCGGTCTACCGTCGTGCCAATGTCGGCATGACCCAGCTTCAACGCCACCAGCGCCGGCGAGACTCCGGCCCGCAGCATGATCGTAGCCGCCAGGTGCCGCAGCCCGTGCGTGGTCACGGCCGGCACGCCGGCCCGCACCATGAGCACCCTGAGGTCGCGTTTGAGGCTGGACGGCGTCACGGGGGTGCCAATCGACGTGGTGCAGATCAGGTCGTGATCTCCCCACACGTCGGCCAGCGCCCGGAGCTGGAAGGCTTGCCGGTCGCGGTGAGCCTTCAGCACGGCCACGGTGGGCGCCGTCAGTTGCACGCTACGTTGGCTGGATCGCGTCTTCGCCCGGGGCTGGATCATCGCCGCGCCCCCGTTGGCAAGGTCAGGCACGACGGTTTGGGTGATGATCGCCGTGCAGCTCGATTCGTCGTCTGACCAGTGCAGGTCTTGCCAGCGCAATCCCAGCGCCTCGCCGCGCCGCATGCCCTCCATCAGGGTCAGGTACCAAACCGGCGTGAGCCGTTCATCCTTCGCCGCCTCGGAAAGGAACGCGTCGATTTGTAGCCCGCTCCAGACGGTGAAGGCTTTCCGCGTTCGGGCCGATGGCTTCTCGATCCCCTCGGCCGGATTGTGCGGGATCGCGCCGTACTTGACTTGTCGGGCCAGGGCGGCCCGCAGGATCATCACACAGCGCTGCAAGAGCCGGGCTCCCATCCCGGCATCGCTCCATGCGTTGACCTGCCGTTGCACGTCGTCATGGGTCAAGGCGCTTACATCAAGCGCCCCGGACGCGGGGAGGATGTGCAATCGGATGGCAGATTCGTAACCGATGGCGCTGTTGGGCTGGATGCTGTTCCGTTTGGTGGTGAACCAGACGTTCACCGCCTCAGCAACAGTCGTCACCTTGGGCGGGGTCGGCGGTTCGAGAGTGAAGGTGCCGGCAGCGATCGCATCCAGGGCCTTGCGTTCGGCCGCATCGGCTAGTCGGCGCGTTCGGTAGGTGCCAATGGCGTGCCGCGAACCACGGCCACCGGCCGGGTTCGGGATCGATACCTGGACGGTATAACCCGTGACCTTTCCATCCTTGCCGATGCGCTTGTTGATCGCCATGCCCGCGCCTCGATTCCCGCACTTCTCCGGAGAGTTGTAGTACCACGGTAGTACCACTTGTCGCCGCTCCCCGATAGTATACGACAATGTACGATTCAGAACCGTTGATTTCATGGGGTTTTTTCGACGCAAGCGATTCCAGCCGATCGCAGCCGGCAAGGATAAATAAAACTCCGGAGCAAGAGGCCGCAGGTTCGAGTCCTGCCGGGCGTACCGAAAAATGTTGATTTCATAGGCTTTTGAAGGGCCGGCGCTGTCCCCGGGTAGGTGGTACACCTCGTACGTTGCACCACCGTTGCGCCGCCGCAAGGAAACCGGGAGATCGTGACAATGAGCAAGGCGAAGATGCCATGGGATTCGGCCGCCGAACAGTGGGAGGCCGACCATCCCGACTAGAAAGTTGACAATGACCACCACCCCGCCATGGAAGTGCTCCCAGAAACAGGCGGATCCATCGACGGCTTCATCGTGACGGTCCAGCATCGTAGGACCGGCGAAACCGTCAAGGGAACGGGAGCCAATATCGTCTCAGCACTTGATGACGTAAGCCGTAACATCCGGAAGCGCCAGCAGGGCTAGCCAATGGAGACCGCTCCCGAGGCCGATGGAGAGCCCCTCGACGACGTTCCTGCGGATCCCGCATCCGGGACAGCTCGCGTCCCTGCCTCCCCTGAGGTGATCGCCCGCCTCGCCTTCGTGCGGCACGTCCAATCAGTAGGCATCGAGCAGTCGAGACAGCCGGAACCAATGGCCGCGCTGGCCGTCCTGACCTTCCACGACAGCGCCGACCTGTTCCTGCAGGTCGCGGCCGAGCACACCCAGGTTACGGGCCTTGGCTGGAACGTCACGCTGCTGGGCTACTTCGAGCCGATCAACGCGGCGCTTGGTGCCGATCGGCACCTGCAGCACGAGCAGGGAATGCGGCGGCTCAACACCGCGCGGAACGGGCTGAAGCATCACGGCCTGACGTCGACCCGCTCCGACGTCGAGCAACTGCGCACCACGGTCGCCGCGTTCCTCCAGGACAACACCCGCCTCCTCTTCGGCCTCGACTACGACGCCATCTCGATGGTCGACCTGGTCGCGTGCGAGCCGGCGCGGGCCAGCCTCAAGGAAGCCGAAACGCACCTCGCCGCCAACAAGCGGGAGGATGCACAGGTGGCAGTCGCCGTCGCCTTCGCGCAGCTGATCCATGACTACGAGCGCCGGGCCACAACGCGGTACGGGCGATCCCCGTTCGCCTTTGGCCCGTCACTCACCTGGGAGGCAACCTTCGGTCATGGCACAGCGGCGTTGTCCCAACCCGACAAGATCATCAATTCGGTCGTGGCTCTGCAAGAGGGGATGAAGATTCTCGGCCTCGGCATCGACTACCGGCGCTTCACCAAGTTCAGACTCTTAACCCCGGTAGTGTTCATGTTTTCTAACGGTCCCCCCCAGGTCCAAATCTTCCCCAATTCTCCTAACCGTCCGTCGTGGCCGCCGTCACTTGAGGCATGCCGCTTCTGCTTCGATTTCGTGATCGAGAGCGCCATCCGTCTGCAAGATCTCGAGCTCGATGTCGATGACACATAGACTCGCGTGAGCAGGTCGGCGATAGCGTCGCTGTCAGCCGGCACGACCCAACCGCTCGATCCACACCGGCGATGGCAGATCGTCACGGAAGAACCAACCATGACTGAGGATGAGATTCGCGCCATTCTGGACGCGCCTGATGATCCGACTCGCGTGGTGTTCGATATCGCCGGGCAGACGGTCGACGCGCTGGAGCTGGTGCTTGAGCACCTCCAGCGCGTGCCCGCACGAGCGATGTCCTGGAAATGGGCATTGATCGGGATGCACGCCGCCCTGCAGGGAAGCTTTGGGCTGGTACTGAGGCGCACTGACGGTGCTCAGCTGCTCATTCCCGATCAGGAGCGGCAGTTCTGGCAGCGCGTGCAGCTCGAGCGCACTACGGGCTCGCCGGAACCCATGGGCTACGTCACGAAGGCGGGCAAGCCACAGGAGCCACAGATCGACTGGTTCCTCAACCTGTTTGAGAAGGTGCAGGATCCCGACCGCATGAAACACTTCAACGGGGTTCCACTCAGACCAACACCGGAACAGATGGAGAACATCGGGCTCCTGCATTCCCACCGTGGAATTCTGATCCACTTCTCGGACACGATGCTCGTGCTGACGGTGGCCGAAATGCTCGATGTCATTATGACGGGGCTCGCCATCGTGGAGATCCTCCTGACCAAGACGCAGGGGATGGCCGAGGACGTGTTATCCGGGGCGCTCGACATGATCGTCGATTCCGTCAACGCCGACCGAGCACGGGAGTTGATCGTCGCCATTCAATCTGAGCTCGTCGCAGTTCGCGACCGCTACGGCCCACAAGCCCCGGATCAGTCTAGGTAAACGCAGCTTCGGATAGATCAAGGGTTCGGAACACCCGTTCTGAGGCCTTCCCAGGGGTCCACAACGCGCGACGCGCGCGAAAAGGGCCGGGATACCTTGCTGGCATCTCAGGCCCTCCGCGGCGGAATGTTGACCTCGGGTGATCTCAGGTCTTCCGCCGGCCGAAGCGCTGCGGATAGCGCCGCTTCAGGAACCAGGCCGCCGTTCGCCAGTCGCCGGGAAGATCCGCCATCCCGTGCGCCCGGATCGTGCACAGCAGGTCGTAGACTAATTAGGCTTCTGCCCCTTTTAGGGCCAAACAAAATTGCTCCTGAAGCTCCACCGGCGTGGTCTTCGGGAACCGTCCGGCCCGCCACCGGCGGAACGTCTGGTACGTGATCCCTGTCCGCTTGCAGGCGAGCGCGTACGTCAGTCCGTTGCCGATTTGCTTGCTCAGCTCCTCAATCACTTCGGGGGTGAGCTTGCTCGGTCTGCCGGCCATTGGTCCCCCTGCTCTTGCGCGCTTGAGGGGACGAGCGGTGCTCAATCCTCGCCGAGATCCCCAATGTCACCGGCGACCACGTCGCCCGGACGACTGCCATACATGGGATGACGGGCGATTACCCCCTCCGCCGCCTCGAGCACGTCGGCCGGGACATCCTCGCTTCCCGATCGCTTGATCGTGGTCAACGCCTGGAACAGCGCTTCGGCCTCGGACTGACCGATCTCCCGAGCGAAGCGCCGGCGCAGGTTCACCGGAACGGAGCCGGGGAACCGCCCGGCCCGCCAGCCGGTAAACGTCGAGACGTCGCTGCCGACCCGCTGACAGGCTTGCTCGAGCGGAGCCCCGGTCGCGATCGCCGCCGTGAGTTCGTGGATCAGCTCCTTGGTCAGCGTGGCCGGTCGTCCTCGCTGCGGACCTATCTGTTCCCCGCTCACAGTTCCACTTCGTCACCGCTGCGGTAGCCGGTCAGGTCATCACCGGCGATCCGGACTGTGCGGCCACCGCGATCGAGCTGGAAGCCGCCCTCACCGCGATCGCGCTGCCCTTCGGCGACGGCGCGCTCGGCTTGACTCGCGGCGAGCAGCAGGTCGCGGGCCTCCGCCGCGATATCGTCGGGCGCCCTGGGCCGCAGGTCCGCGCGAATGTCGGAGATCACCTGTCGTGCTTGGCTAAGCCGATCGCGCTCCCCATCATCACGCCCCGTGGCCCCTTTGAGCTTTGACTCCGCAACGATCGCCGCCGCATATCGTTCGGCCGGCTCCCCGGTCAGCATCGCCCCTTCGAGCCAGTTGGCGATTACCTCGATCGAGGCCCCGTCGAGCTCGAGCTCGAGCAGTCCCCGGACCGCGCCGGCACGCGCCCATTGCTCAGGATTCAGATTGGCAGCCGTCGCGCCGGTGATGGATGTGGTGACGCTCATGGCGAATGCAACGGCATCGACCGCCACACGCATGACCTCGGCGTCCGCGTCGAGCAGCTCGTCGGTGAGCTGGCGGATGCGAGCCTCCTGATGGGCCTGCTGAGCCGCGCGGTAATGCGGGTTGGTCTCGATCCACCGGAAAGCATCGGATCGTCCGGACGACACGTTCAGCATGCGTTGCACACGCATTCCGACCGACACCCCGCTACATCAGTCAGGCAGCGCATACGTACGGGGGTTGCAGCGGCAAAGAATGAAGAACTCCCCGCTCTGCTCTATGACCTGTCCGAATCGTTCCCAATGTATCGTTCGGCTTACCCACTGCCCCCGCATGCGACAACACCATGACCGCGAGTCCTCGCAGTACGGACAGTCTCGACAAACCATGTATAGTTGTGTGAAACGACGTGCCGGATGCTACTATCCGTATGCGCCCGCGCGGGTCTTTTTCGTTGCTCCGATGAGGGGCGTGGAGGAAGTCGCGCCGTCTCGTTCCCGATCGCGTGGTGCGTCAAGCAAGCACTCTGCTGTCGTCAGGATCGGCAGAGTCAGGAGGTGGTAACGTGGTCTTCCGCCGCGACAACAAGGTTGACTCGTTCCAGCGCCAGATGAGCGCCCTCCGGCATCAGCTCGGCGGGAACGCCGAGGAGGAGCAGGACGATTTGAACAGGAACATGCCGGAGTTGGAAGACGACCGTTATCAGGCGGGTGACCCGGTCCGGGCACAGGACGAACCTGAATCGGCGGATGCCGGTGCGTACAGCTTTGGCTCCTACCCGGTTCAGACTAGCCAGGCGCCGTATGTCGATGATGATCGGTCCGTGCCAGCCGTTCCCGAGATTCCTCCGGTCGATAGCCAGATCAGTGTTGTCGCAAGCGAGACGATCTGGAAAGGCGATCTGGAATCCGACAACAGCATTCATGTGTACGGACGAGTGGAGGGTTCTCTCCGGGCGAGAGACGACGTCTGGATCGCGCAGGGAGCCGACATCGACGCCACGATCGACGCGCGCCGCGTGATCGTGGCGGGAACTGTCGGCGGCACGATCCGCGCGACCGAGCGTTTCGAGACCCTCCCGCAGGGGCGAGTCTCCGCCAATGTATTCGCCCCGGCGTACATCGTTCACGATGGCGCGGTGATCAATGGTCAGTTGAGGATGGGTGCCGCTGACGCCCCCGCGGATGCTCGCGGCGATTCGTCCGGCTCGGCGTCGGTGATTCAGCGACGCGCTCGTCCCGGCGCTTGAGCGTCGCGACCGCAATGACGCCCGAGTTCCGGAGCACGGCGTCGACAGAGAGGAGTCACCATGTCCATGCGGACATTCGATGCGTCATCGTATGCATCGTCGCGCGATGAGTACAGCGGGTCACAGGAAGACCAACCGGAGTCGGTCAGCGTGATCGACCGCTTTTCCAAGTTCGACGGAACGTTTCATTCGACCCGAGACCTGAGAGTCGAGGGAGAGGTCAAAGGGACGATCGACTGCAAGGGGATCCTGCACATTGCCCAGGGTGCCAATGTCAACGCCAAGATCGAGGCCGAGAACATTTCGGTTGCCGGAGACCTCGATGGCGACATCAACTGCAAGGGGCGGCTCCAAATCCTCCCCAGCGGGCGGGTCCGGGGCAAGATCAACACGGTCACGCTGGTGATCAATGAAGGTGCATTCTACGAAGGCGAGCTCGAGATGGCGACCGCCGACAAGCGCCTCGCCAGCGGACGCTCCGCCCGGACCCGAGCGTCGCTTCCAGGGAGCAACGGACCTGTTCCGATCGGAGGTGCCACTCCAGATGGTGGACGCCCCGCCTCCGAGGCGAGCCCATCATTGGCTCAACCCCCGGGAAACACCTTTATCCGGCGCTTTGGCGGCCAGGAGAGCACGTGGGAAGATGTCCCACCAGCGACCGATGACGACGACGAAACGCCCGCGCCGGAGTCCTCAGGCCCATAAGGTCCGCGGCGATATGCTTCTCGCGAGTCATCGTGCACTGGTGTTCAGCGGGATGGCTGGTTGATCGATAGGACGATTTGATCGAAATGTCGCGTGCTATACTCCTGACGCTTTCAGGGCGGCCGGACCTGACACCGATGCGCGATATCGCTGATGAACCTAGCGGAAGGATGTCCCGATCGCATCTCACGGCATTCCTCACGACACCTCCCTTTCACCGATGTTCCTGGCGTGACGACGATCGGGAGCGCGCCTGGGGGTGCCATCGGAATGGACGCGCGATGCTGCGGCACGTGCCTGCATTATGAACCCGCATCGACGTGGCGGAGGGGCTGGTGCCGCAACAGTCTTCTCTTCTCCCCCCGGCAGAGCCACCAGGTGCAGGACGACGAACTCGATTGCAGTCGCGGGACTGAGGATTTCTGGGAGCCCAGGCGGGATCAGCCCAGTCCTCGTTCAGAGATAGCGGGCCAGGCCAACGTGAGATTTCCACGACGTTCTCCATTGAAGTTGTTTGCCCCCGCCCTGCCGAGCATTGCGCTGGCGGACGCCGGTGGGAACATGATGTTCGCCAGCGGTTACGACGACGATGACGATGGGTTTGACGCTTCGCCCGACGAACGGGACCGGGCGGACGGGGCAAGACGAACCACGAGGACATCGACCGTGCGACGTGCGGCCGCGGACGGCGGACGGCAGCGGACGGTCAACTTTCAGCCGGAAGAGCGGTATTGGACGGAGTATCTGCGGATCGCACTGCCGATCATCGGGCTCCTGCTGATGATTGGTCTCTTCTGGTACTGGGCGACGCAATTGATCAACCCAGGGGGGACGGACGAGTCGCCAACCCAGACTCCAGCGGGAAATCCCGCGCTCGTCGCCAACCAGTCGACGCCAGCCCCGACGCAGACGCCGGTCGCCGGCACTGAAACGGCTGGCCAGGCACCCGCTCCGACGAGTGCATCGGCCGCGAGCACTCCTCCAGCTGACGCCCCCACCGACGAGCCAGCATCCAGCGGGAACCCGGATACGAGCACGGAGGAAGAAGCGCCCGCCGCCGAGCTCGCGATCGGTGGCAATGCCCTCGTCATCGAGAGCGAAGTCAATCTCCGACCGGACCCGACGACGGAAGGAGAGCCTTTGGCGACGCTCGGAGAGGGGACGGCGGTCACGATCAATGCGGGACCCGAGGAAGAGGGAGACCGCACGTGGTGGCAAGTGACCGTTGATGAAACCGGGGTGACCGGTTGGGTTGTGGCGGAGTTCCTTGAGGTCGCACCGTAACCATTGTCCCCGCTCCCACTATCACGCAAGAGCCCCGGCGACCGATGACGGTCGCTGGGGCTTTTCGTTTCGCCGGCAAGCGCGAAGTCATGGAATGCGGTGCCTGTGGGAGCTCAGGCAGCCGAGCCGCTGACCGCTGTTACCTTTGGCGGCTGCTATACTGTCCGCTGGCGGCGGCGCTTGCCGGTCCGCCAAATCTGCACGCGTCGTGACTGAATCCAGTGTGCCGCATGAGCTGTGCTCCTCGGTCCGGAAACGGGATGATCGGCGCGGAAGTTGAACGCACCACAAGGAAAGGTCACATGGCACAAACCCAGCAAGGGCGCAATCCGCGCGTCAGCCTGAAAGCGCTGCTCGAAGCCGGCGTCCACTTTGGTCACCAGAAGAACCGCTGGAATCCGAAGATGAAACCCTTCATCTTCACCGAGCGGAACGGTATTCATATCCTCGATCTCCAACAGACGGTCCCCGCGCTCGAGCAGGCGCACGAGCTGATCAGCGAGATCACGTCTCGTGGGGGCCACATCCTCCTTGTCGGCACCAAGAAGCAGGCGCAGGACATCGTCAAGCAGGAGGCAGAGCGAAGCGGCCAGTACTTTGTCAACCGGCGCTGGCTCGGCGGAACCCTGACCAACTTCGTCACCATCCGCCAACGGTTGCGGCACCTCAAGACCCTCATGAACGAGAACGAGCAGGGGGAATGGGACGACTTGCCGAAGCAGGAGGCCGCCGCCAAGCAACTGGAGCTGGACAAACTCGAGCGGACACTCGGCGGCATGCGCGACATGACCCAGCTCCCCGGCGCGATCTTCATCATCGACCCCAAGCGTGAGTATCTCGCGGTCAACGAGGCCCAGCGGCTTGGGATCACGACGATCGCGATGGTCGATTCCAACACCGATCCGAATCCGATCGACATCGTCCTCCCCGCCAATGACGATGCCATTCGCTCCATCCGGCTCCTTGCCGCCGGGATTGCCCAAGCCGCGATCAATGGCCGGATGGAACGCGAAAGCGTCACCGGCGAACCGGCCGATTTCGCATCCGCGGTGGCCAGCGACAACGTATTCGCGGGAACGGCTGAGAAAGATGCCGGGGCCGTCGAAGAGGTCCAAGCATCGCGGGATCAGGCATCCGTAGCCCCCGTGGCCTCCGCCTAGTTCGAACCGTGTCTTCTCCAGACCCCGCGCCATAGCCAGTACCATTCCACCGACGTGAGGAAGCAACCGTGGCAGTAACGACGGATCAGATCAGAACGCTCCGCGAAAAGACGGGCGCCGGCATCATGGACAGCAAGCGCGCGCTGGAAGAGGCAGCCGGCGACCAGACGAGGGCGATGGAAATCCTCCGCCAGCAAGGTCTCGCCAAGGCCGGCAGGAAGTCCGACCGATCAGCCCTCCAGGGTCTGGTCGAGCCGTACATTCATGGGGGCGGCCGGATTGGTGCCCTGGTCGAGATCAATTGCGAGACCGACTTCGTGGCCCGAACACCGGACTTCCAGGCACTCGCCCACGATGTGGCGATGCAGGTTGCGGCGATCCCACCCCGCTACGTCTCTGTCGACCAGATCGCCGAGGGGGACTACTCGGCTCTCGAGAAAGAGTACGGCTCCCGCGAGGAAGCCGTGAAGCAGGTCGTGCTTCTCGAACAGACGTTCATCAAGGATGCCAAGAAAACGATCAACGATTTGATCAAGGAAGGCATCGGCAAGCTCGGAGAGAACATCGTCGTCCGGCGATTTTCCCGGTTCGAGCTTGGGGCCGTCATTCCTGGAGAGGTCGACGCCTGATTGCGAACCAGCAACGCGCGCCTCTACGACCCGGTTGTCTTGCGGCGCACTCTGGTATCCTCATTCGTACCGAGATCCGCGTACCAGGACGAGCGAACCGCGGATCGTGGAGCGTTCGTCCTGGTGCGCGCAAACCACGGGGAGGGCACCATTGCAATGATCGTCGACATCATGAAGGACACCCAGCGGCGGATGACGAAGGCGATGGACTCGCTCCACCATAATCTCGGATCGGTCCGCACCGGGCGGGCGAACCCCGCACTGGTCGACCGTGTCCAGGTGGACTACTACGGAAGCATGATGCCGCTCAACCAGCTTGCGGGTATCTCGGCGCCAGAGGCCCGGCTCGTGGTGATCCAGCCGTGGGACAAGGGGAGCATCGGCCCAATCGAGAAAGCCATCATGCAGTCCGACCTCGGCCTTACGCCCAACAACGATGGTCAGGTGATCCGGATCTCGATTCCATCGCTGACGGAGGAACGGCGCAAGCAGTTTGTCAAGATCGTCCACAGCGCGACCGAGGACAGCAAGGTTGCCGTGCGCAACATCCGTCGCGACGCCGTCCAGCAGATGAAGAGCCTTACAGCAGGCAAGGAAATCTCCGAGGACGAGGAGCGGCGAGCCAATTCGGAGCTCGACGCCCTGTCCCGGAAGTATGTGGACGAGGCTGAAAAAATCGGCAAGGCCAAAGAGCTGGAAGTTCTCGAGGTCTGATGATGACCGGGGCTGGCCATTCCGCGCCACACGTCCGCGCCGCGGGCGACCCATCCGACGAGACGACCGCCGACGCGGGGCACCTTCCGCTGATCGACCCTGCTCTGGTCCCCCGTCATGTCGCCGTGATCATGGATGGCAATGGACGCTGGGCGGCTCAGCGCGGTCTCGATCGGATCCAAGGGCATGAACGCGGTACCGACAACATCAGGCGAATTACCTTTACCGCCGGTCGCCTCGGAATCACCCACCTGACGCTGTGGGCATTCTCGACCGAGAACTGGTCGCGTCCCGCGGAGGAGGTGCAGGGCATCCTCCGGATCCTGAGCAACGCGATCACGAGCGAGACCGCGGAGCTTCACAGGCAAGGCGCGCGGCTGTGGCACATCGGCGAGCTCGAAGCGCTGGAGCCGGAGCTCCGTCAGTCCGTTCGCGACGCGATCGAGCTTACCCGGCACAACACGGGGATTACCCTGACCCTCGCCTTCAACTATGGAGGCCGGCGCGAGATCGTTCACGCCGTGCAACAGATCGTGCACGACGGGCTCGATCCATCGAGGATCGACGAGGAGGCGATACGCCACCGCCTCTATACGCCCGAATTGCCGGATGCCGATCTGATCATCAGGACATCGGGCGAATACCGGATGAGCAACTTCCTGCTCTGGCAGGGAGCCTATGCGGAGTTTTTCTTCTCACCCAAGTTCTGGCCGGACTTCGCCCCCGATGATCTCATCGAAGCGGTGCGCGACTACTCGCGGCGCGAGCGCCGCTTCGGCGCCTTGTCAGCCGCCGGCCTGAAGCGGTAACGCGCCGGGTGCGGCAGCGATCGGTTTCTTCCATCGGTGTCGTAGTGGTGGGCCTGGTCCCGGCGACGCTCGGGGGTCTGGGGTTCGCCCTCGCGTTCAGTGCATTGGCCGCCGTGGCGTTCGTCGAGCTCGCGACCATGCTGCGGCTGAACTCCCCCCTCGCCCGGCTAGTGGGATGTGGGCTGATCGCGTTAGCTGGCCTCCTCGCCCTCATCGTACCGGCCAATCGCGGCCTGCCCGTCCTGATCGCGGCGACTGTATTCCTCCCGCTGGTAGTCGCGGTCTTCTCGGACGGCGCGGGGTCTGTCGAAGAATGGCCGCGCACCGTGGCCGCCTCGCTCTATCTCGCCGTTCCAACTTTCGCCGCGGTCTCGGTTCGCCAACTGCAGGGAGAGAGCGCTGGATGGCTGGAACGCGTCGGGAGTATCGATCTTCCCGCCGGTTCGGGGACGGAGAACGGCCTCGGCTGGTTGCTGCTGGCGCTGCTCACGACCTGGCTGTCGGACACCGGCGCATACCTGGTTGGAAAAACCTTCGGGCGTCGAAAACTCATTCCCCGGATAAGCCCGAACAAGACCGTGGAAGGTGCGATCGGGGGAATCGCATCTGCCGCGCTCACCGCCATGCTTTGTGCCTGGCTTTTCGGACTTCCCGTGCAGGTGTGGCTTGCGCTGTCGCTGGGGATCATACTGGGCGCGGTAGGAATTCTGGGCGACCTGGCCGAGTCTGCGATCAAGCGGCGCGCCGGGGTCAAGGACAGCGGCACGCTGATTCCCGGCCATGGCGGCGTGCTTGATCGCATCGACGCCCTGCTCTTCGTGCTCGTCACGACATGGTTGCTGATCCCGATCTTTGCCTGAGTGCCTGAGTGCCTGGGCGTCGGGTGCCAATGGGAGACGGAATGACGCAACTTGGTATCGCCGTTCTGGGTTCAACCGGTTCGGTCGGAACCCAGACCCTCGCCGTGATCGATCACCTCAGCGATCGCTTCCGCGTCGTTTCGCTCGCCGCTGGAACGAACACCGCGCTGCTCGCCGACCAGGTCCGGCGATTCAATCCCCAGATCGTGGTGGCAAAGTCGCTGGAGCCCATCGCAGACAGGCGCCCGCTCCTCTCTCCCACCGGTCTCATCGATGCCGCCACGCATCCGGACGTTGATATCGTCGTCGTGGCCACATCCGGGCACGATGCCATCGTCGCAACCTGCAAGGCGATCGAGGCGGGCAAAACGATTGCGTTAGCCAACAAGGAGACCATTGTCTGCGCCGGAGACTACATCGTGCCCTTGGCCCGAACACACGGTGTCGAGATCCGAACCATGGATAGCGAGCACAGTGCGATCTGGCAAAGCATCGGGAACGCAGATCCGGCCAGTATCGCGCGGCTGATTCTCACCGCGTCGGGCGGTCCGTTTCGGTCCGCATCGATGGCGGACCTGGCGAACGTCACGCTCGCTCAGGCGATGGCGCACCCCACTTGGAGCATGGGCGCCAAGATCACGATCGATTCGGCCACGTTGATGAACAAGGGACTTGAGATCATTGAGGCTCATCATCTCTTCGACATGGATTATGAGAAGATCGACGTGATCCTTCACCCGCAGTCGATCGTCCACTCGATGGTCGAGTTTCTCGATTTCAGCACGATCGCTCAGCTCGGCCTGCCGGATATGCGCCTGCCGATCCAGTACGCGCTGACCTTCCCGGATCACCTGCCCAGTCTCAGCCGGCCGCTGAACCTCGTTGAAATCGGGACGCTCACCTTCGAGCAGCCCGATGAGACACGGTTCCCAGCCCTGCGCATCGCCCGCCAGGCTGGCGTCTCCGGCGGAACGTACCCGACGGTGCTCAGCGCCGCCGACGATGTCGCCGTCGGCGCCTTCGCGGACGGGCGCATCGGCTTTCTGGACATCGTTGCCGTCGTCGAAGAAACCATCCAGCGGCACGAGTCACACGCGGTTACGAACCTCGAGGTGATGGCGGAAGCCGATGCGTGGGCCAGGCAGACCGCCCAGCGGCTCGTTCAGCGTGGAACGCGATCATCCCGTACCGCGGCGAGCCAGGTGTCGAGCTGATCCCGGCGGACGTCCAGCGCGAGCGTCGCTGCGAATATCGTCGGTGACGAGTGCAACGAAAGTGCCCGAGCGCAGGCGCTCAGGGTCGCTCCCGTCGTCCTGACGTCATCGATCAGGACGTATACGCGCTGGGACGATGGCACCCAAGCGGGATCGATCTCGAACGCTCCATCGACGTTGGTCCGGCGTTCGCTTTCCTGAAGCGAGACCTGTGGCGTCGTCGAGCGGTGACGGCGGAGAATTGGCTGCACGGGGACCCCGAGGAGGTCCGACGCCCGGTCGGCCAGGAGCCGGGACTGGTTGTAGCCTCGCGACTGGAGCCGCGAACGATGAAGCGGAACTGGGACGAGCGCGTCGACTCCGTCGAAGTGCCGCAAGGTTTCCGCGAGCCGTTCTCCAAGATCGTCACTCCGCGTGAACTCCGAATCGTACTTGAAACGTCGGATCGCGCCGGTCACCCACCCATCGTATGGATAGGCGGACCGCGCCTGAACGATCAGCGGGTCGAGTTCAGCGCACGACATGCAATGAGGCTGGCTCGGCGACCCGCATCGCTCGCAGATCCGGCGACGTAGCGGAGGCACCTGCACTTCGCAACGTTCGCAGAGCCAGGTGCCGCGCTGGCCGCACCCTGGACATACTTTCGGATAGAGTGTCTCTACCAGTGCGCACTTGACCATGCGCGGGACGTCCCACATCTGCTCACCTCCACGCCGACACGCATGCCGATTGGACCAACACTCGTGCTGAATCCCGATTCGCCAAGAGATCACCAGGACACCCAGGGCCCGCATGCAATTGAGCGGTTCACCCCCGACGACGCACCCCGGCTACTCTATGGAGCCGATTCTACCGGGCGGGTCGTGAGCGTGGAACTCCACGGGCTCGATCAGATGCGGGTCTATCAACGACAGCCCGACGGTACGACGTCCTCCACATTGGTCGCGGACCTTCCCTGGATCGTGACGAGGCCGGGGGCCACGCGCGTACGCACCGACGGCGCGACCTCGGAGACGCTGCGAGGCGAACTCCCGCTGTCCACGCTCCACACCTTCACCGATCGCCGGACATACTCATCGGCCACGTCTTCCCTGCCATTGAATGACCCGAACTCGTTGAACGTGCGCTCGCCGATTTCCCGATACCTCATGATCGCGGGGATGACCCAGTTCAAGGAAATGGCGTTCACCGATATCCGGCGCCTTCAGCTCGACATCGAGACGCTCGGACTGGCGCCCGAGGAGCCGGACGGGCAGATCATCATGGTCGCGCTGCGGCAAGGGCAGTTCGAGGATGTGCTGGTGCTGGATAGCACCGAAGCCGACCTGCTCGACCGGTTGTCGGACCGCATTCAGGAACTGGACCCCGACGTGATCGAGGGGCACAACATCTTCAACTTCGACCTGCCTTTTCTGGCCGAACGTGCGAGACGCAACGACGTGACGTTGCGTTTCGGGCGCGACGGCTCCCCTCCTTATGTCAGCTCGACGACCCGCCGCTTTCGTGTCGGCCCGGTCTCGATGCCGTTCACCCCCGTCCATGTCCACGGGCGCCACGTCATCGACACGTATCAGCAGGTGCAGCGCTGGGACACGCAGGGGCGGCTCACCAGCTACGGCCTCAAACCGGTGATCCGCGGGCTCGGGCTGGAGCGGAGCGACCGGCAATTCGTGGAAGGAGAGCAAATCGCGTCAATGTGGAGAGCGGGCGAGCGAAGCCGGGACCGTCTTGCCCAGTATGCCCTCGACGACGTGCGCGATGTGGACCTGCTCTCCCGGATCACGCTTCCGACCGAGTTCTATCAAACACAGATTCTGCCGATGGCCTTCCAGACGGCGACGATCTCCGGCACTGGAACCAAGATCGATCATCTCATGAGCCGGGCATACCTGAGCGAGCGGCACAGCCTGCCGATCCCGACCCCCGCCCGCGACTTTCCCGGCGGCTTCATCGAGCTGATCGAGACCGGGCTCTTCGGCCCCGTCGTCAAGTGCGATGTCGAGAGCCTCTATCCATCCATCATGCTCGACCGGAACATCGCGTCGAAGACCGATGTGCTGAAAGCGTATCCTCTGTTCCTGAGTGACTTGACCAGGCGCCGGATCGAGGCGAAACGAATGGTCGCCACGACAACCGGGGAAGAACAGGCGCTGTGGGATGGCCTTCAGGGCACGTTCAAAATCCTCATTAATTCGTTCTACGGGTATCTCGGGTTCGGTCGCGGACGATTCAACGATTACGACGCGGCGGAGGAAGTGACCGTCGCCGGGCAAAGGCTGATTCAGGATGTCGTGGTCAATCTCCGCGCACGCGGCGCCCAGCCGATCGAGGTCGATACCGACGGCGTCTTCTTCAGTCCACCCGACCATGTTCGCACCAGAGCTGAGGAAGAAGCGCTGATTGCCGAGGTTGGACACCATCTCCCGCGGACGATTCGACTCGCCCACGACGGGCGTTACGCCCGAATGCTGTCGCTCAAGCTCAAGACGTATGCACTTCTCGACTACGACGACCACCTTACGCTCAAGGGTAGCGCGCTCCGCAACCGGCGCATGGAGCCATGTTTCCAGGAGCTTCTTCGGACGATGGCCCGTCTCTTCCTGACCGATCGGCGGGACGACGCGCGGAAAGCGTATTTTTCACTGGCCGAGCGAATCCAGGAGCAGACCCTCGAGCCGCGCGATTTCAGCCAATGGTCGATGCTGAAACAATCGACGATCGATCAGCATCCGCGCCTTAAACAGCTCTTGTCCCGGCTGCCCGGTGGATGGCGGTATGGCGAGCGGCTGGAGGTATACGAGCGCCAGGACGGTTCGCTCGCGCTGGTCGAGGAGTATGCCCGCGACGAGAATCGCACCGTTCTGCTTCGGCATCTGCGGGATACCGCCAGCCGGTTCGAGCAGCTCTTCGACGTGCGCGAGGAGTTCGAGGCGTTCTTCCCGGCCATCCGCCCGGAAACCGATCTCGACTTCGCCCGCGCCCGGCGCCCGGTCCAGCAACTCGGTCTGTTCTAAGTGAGCGAAGGCATGGCAAACTCCCGCCTTCACTATGTTGGTGTACTCCGAAGCGACGCTGACCGTGGATGGAATGATGTTCCATCTCGGCTCCGCGACGGTCCTGTCGCGACGAGTCCACCAACCTGAAGAGTGAGGTGAACCAGTTCCACCACCACCCAACAAAGCCGCCGCTTCATTCAGCGCCAATGGCCCCTAGGCAACAGAAAAGCCCCCAGCTCACGTGAGCTGGGGGAATAAAGTATCTGAGTTGAGGGTAGCGGGGGAAGGATTCGAACCTCCGACCTTTGGGTTATGAGCCCAACGAGCTGCCACTGCTCCACCCCGCGGCAGGTCTGCTGACGTGCTGGCGTGCCGGGTCGTGCGTGTGTCTGGCGGTGGGGGGTGCCCGCGGCGGCCTCGCCTCCCACGGAGTCGCCCCCGCAGTACTCTCCGGCGCTGCCCTGGGTCACGACCGGGTTCGGGATGGGACCGGGTGGGGCCAGGGCGCTCTCGGCCACGGGCACCCCCCACCGTCCAACACACACACCGGCACGCACCGGCGTCACCGCGCCCACCACGACCTTGGTCCGCGTCCTCCCCGGCCCGGGGCAGACGTTTGGGTCAAAACCCCCTCGACCATTAGGACGGCTCCGCTCCAGTCGGTTGCCCGCTGTCCACGCGCCGCCTATCGACCCGGTCGTCTCCCGGGGGTCTCCCGGAGCACGATCGCTCCCGGGGTGTCTTGTCTTGGGGCGGGATTCCCGCTTAGATGCTTTCAGCGGTTCGCCCATCCGGACGTAGCTACCCAGCGATGCCGTGGTTACGACAACTGGCTCACCAGCGGTCCGTCCATCCCGGTCCTCTCGTACTAGGGACGGCCCCCCGCAAACACCCATACGCCCACGGCGGATAGAGACCGAACTGTCTCACGACGTTCTGAACCCAGCTCGCGTACCGCTTTAATGGGCGAACAGCCCAACCCTTGGGACCTTCTCCGGCCCCAGGATGCGACGAGCCGACATCGAGGTGCCAAACCCTGCCGTCGATGTGGACTCTTGGGCAGGATCAGCCTGTTATCCCCGGCGTAGCTTTTATCCGTTAAGCCACGGCCCTGCCACCCGGTACCGTGGGATCACTAGGCCCGACTTTCGTCCCTGCTCGGCCTGTCCGCCTCGCAGTCAAGCTCCCTTGCTGCCCTTGCGCGCTCCAGCCGATTGCCATCCGGCCTGAGGGAACCATTGGGCGCCTCCGTTACGCTTTAGGAGGCGACCGCCCCAGTCAAACTCCCCACCAGCCGCGGTCCCCTGCCCAGCTTCATGGGCCCGGGTGAGGACACAAGCGCCGTCAGGGTGGTATTTCACCAGCGCCTCCCCCAGCGCTGACGCGCCAGGTTCACCGGCTCCCACCTATCCTACACAAACGGCGCCCGCGCCCAACGACAAGTTGGAGTAAAGCTGCACGGGGTCTTTTTGTCCTGCCGCGGGTCACCGGTATCTTCACCGGTCATGCAATTTCGCCGGGTCCTCCGTCGAGACAGCGCCCAGATCGTTCTACCTTTCGTGCGGGTCGGAACTTACCCGACAAGGAATTTCGCTACCTTAGGACCGTTATAGTTACGGCCGCCGTTTACCGGGGCTTCGGTTCGGCGCTCGCACGCCTCCCGTTAACCTTCCGGCACTGGGCAGGTCTCAGCCCCTATACGTCCACGCTCATTCGCGTTGGCAGGGACCGGTGTTTTTGGTAAACAGTCGCCTGGGCCTGGTCACTGCGACCCCCTCGAGCTCCACCCGCATGGGGCTTCACCCTACCGGGGCGTCCCTTCTCCCGAAGTTACGGGACGAATTTGCCGAGTTCCTTGACGGAGGTTCTCCCGTCCACCTCGGTATGCTCTACCAGCCCACCTGTGTCGGTTTGCGGTACGGTCGCTCGGACCCCTCGCTAGAGGCTTTTCTTGGCGGTTCAGCATCAATCCGTCCGGCTTGGCCATGACGACCGCACCTTCCACTCGTTTCTCGGTCAGCGCCCCCACGGATTTGCCTATGGGAACTCCCTACGAACTTGGAGGGGCTTGCACCCCCCGGACCTAGCTCCCCGCGTCACCCCATCACTCAATCGGTGTCGAACGGGACGGGATTCTGAACCCGTTGTCCATCGCCTACGCCTTCCGGCCTCGGCTTAGGCCCGCCTCACCCGCAGTTGATCAGCATCGCTGCGGAACCCTCGGGCATTCGGTGGGGAGGATTCGCACCCCCCTCGCGCTACTCATGCCGACATTCGCACTCGTGGCCGCTCCAGGCTCGCTCACGCTCCCCCTTCCCTGCCGACCACGACGCTCCCCTACCATTCCGTTTCCGAAATCCGCGGCTTCGGTGACACGCTTGAGCCCCGGTGGATTGTCGGCGCCGTAGCGCATCGACCAGTGAGCTATTACGCACTCTTTCAAGGCATGGCTGCTTCTAAGCCAACCTCCTGGTTGTCTGCGCGCCACGACTACCTTGCCCACTTAGCGTGTACTTCGGGACCTTAGCCGGCGGTCTGGGCTGTTTCCCTCTCGACCATGGAACTTAGCTCCCACGGTCTCACTCCTGAGCCCCCCACGACGGTCTTCGACGTTTGAGACGGGTCGGTAAGCGGGAAGCCCCCTCGCCGATTCAGTGCGCTACCTCCATCGTGGCCCAGCTCAAGGCTGCACCTAAATGCATTTCGGGGAGAACCAGCTATCTCCGGGTTCGATTGGCATTTCACCCCTACCCTCAGGTCATCCCTGCCTTTTGTAACAGACACGGGTTCGGGCCTCCACGGGCGTGTTCCGCCCGCTTCACCCTGCCCAAGGGTAGATCACCCGGTTTCGGGTAGATTTCACGCAACTCGCGCCCTTTCGGACTCGCTTTCGCTCCGGCTCCGGCTGTCCGCCGCCTTAGCCTCGCTACGCCAAATCACTCGTCGGCTCATTCTACAAAAGGCACGCCGTCATCCCCTGCGGGACTCCGACCGGCCGGAAGCACAGGGTTTCAGGATCTGTTTCACTCCCCTCGACGGGGTGCTTTTCACCTTTCCCTCACGGTACTGGTTCGCTATCGGTCGCCACAGATATTTAGCCTTGGACCGTGGGCGGCCCTGCTTCCCACCGGATTTCGCGTGTCCGGCGGTACTCACGGTCATGAATCACCCCACCATCCGGCCCACGCCTACGGGACTCTCACCCTCTGCGGTCGCCCCTTCCAGTAAGCGTTCCGCGCGTGCCGCATCGTGCCGGCGAGACGCCTGCCGTCGTCTCCATCCATCCCGTTCAACCCCCCTCCAGCAGCGGCGACAGCCTCGTACGCTGACAGGGGTTTGGGCTCCTCCCGGTTCGCTCGCCGCTACTACGGGAATCCTCTGTGTTCCTCGGGGTACATGAGATGTTTCAGTTCCCCCGGTTCCCTCCACTTGCGTGGTGTCCGGTATGACCACGGACGGGTTGCCCCATTCGGAGACCTCTGGATCACTGGCTCCCAGCGCCTCCCCAAAGCATTTCGCCGCGTGGGCGCGTCCTTCATCGGTCTGTAGCGCCTAGGCATCCACCCTGTGCTCGTCTTCGGGTTTTCTCCCGGTCCTTCCCGAGCCTGCTCGGCTCGCGGTCCGTCAGTCGTGGTGCGCGCGGTGACGCCTGTCGCGTCCCGCACGTGCTCGCAACCCCAGGCAGGGTCACGTTCGATTCTCAAAGGTGCGTCATGACCCGGCTCGGCCCAAAGGTGGCCCCGGGCTGTGGAGCCGCGGGGACTCGAACCCCGGACCTCCGCCGTGCAAGGGCGGCGCTCTCCCAGCTAAGCTACGGCCCCCGCGCGCCCGGCACCCCCACGCGTTCGTGGGCGCGCCTGGACTCGAACCAGGGACCTCGGCCTTATCAGGGCCGCGCTCTAACCAGCTGAGCTACGCGCCCCGCTCCCGCGGTGCCGCTCATGACTGCCGCACAGACAAACGACCGGGCACGCACGCGCACCCGGTCCCTGTGCCGAAGACGAAGCAAGCGCCGCGCGCACCCAGACCACCCCGACCGCTCCCCGGCCCACGACGCGCCCCTGCCAGGCCGCGACCGCGTCGCCGCGATCCCCGCGCCCCGAGGCTCGGTCCCGTCGTCCGCCGGTTCATCGCCAGTCGGCTTGACCGTCGGGATGATTCCCTAGAAAGGAGGTGATCCAGCCGCAGCTTCCGCTACGGCTACCTTGTTACGACTTCGTCCCAATCACCAGCCCCACCCTCGACAGCTGCCCCCCCGAAGGGTTGGCCCACCGGCTTCAGGTGTT